>Ga0315339_1000040_pt1 | contig 232341 bp, 214 predicted proteins | sample ASW17metaG_FD_204514 | JGI IMG/M metagenome (GOLD analysis project Ga0315339, IMG submission 204514) | Ammonia-oxidizing marine archaeal communities from Pacific Ocean, United States - ASW #17 | ecosystem: Environmental > Aquatic > Marine > Oceanic | place: USA: California | collected 2016-12-05
AACATACCGGTAAGCTGGTGTCGAATTTCTCGCTCATAGTCAGCAAATGAGGTGGCCATTATGCTGTGCCTGCCAAGCCGACAGAGATCGCGCCCAGACTGTTTACCATCGCCCTCTGGCGCAGGCATATGGAGCATATACATCACCATGGGATCATCTGACTTGGTTGACACCTGGTAAGCCCCCAAATTTACCGGCGGCGCGTGGGTGACCAATTCGAAAAAGCTATCGGCACAAACATAGAGAGATGTACCGGTTTTTCGCACCGGGGCACTGGTTTTAAGCACCACATTGGCAGCGATAAAAGGAACTTTGGACCCATAGGCTAAGTTTTCTTTTTGCGACTCGGGTAAATCTGGGCAGAGATGTGGAATCATCCCGTTGTATCCAGCAAGAATGCAATGCCTTCCCTGCACCCTAAAGGCACGATCACCAGACACATAGGAAACATCCACCAGGTCTGAGCCCCTATTGGCAACATTAACCACCGTGCTATTTAAACGAATGCGCACTGGGGCATCTTGCAAATCCAATTGGGAATAATCAAAACGACTAGCAACGAGCTCCTCCATTGAATCGGCGCCCGCAACCTGAGGGATGAGTTTATTCACAAATAGTCTTGCCACAGAGGCGTTACCATCTGGGAAAATAGGTGAGCGATACACGTTGGGGTCCTCTGGCACATCAGACTCCCCATCTGACCCTGGGAGGCCCATGGCGTTGGCCCCAGGTGCTCCCAACTCGATTGCTTCCATAATTGATGCACTGCTAATACCTACGCCCCAGATAGCTCGAACCCAGGGTTCTGTTAATTTGGCGCCCTGCTTGGAGAGGCCAACTCGTTCATTGAGGAAGCTGGCATAGGAAGTGCTGCGCATATAGGTTTCTTTACCGGACAGAGAAATATCCGGCAAATAGTCTTTCTCACCACTGACCAGAGCAATCAGACGGCTAGTATCAGTCTTTGATAGATTCAGTGACTTAATCATCGCTTTATAGTCACCAGCTCCCGCCCATGTGCCCGCCCAATCACCTGAGACTATACTGTCCTTGCCATACAGATTTTTATTAAGATAGATGCCATAGGGCGCGGCTCCGTTTGACAGAACATAGTCATCTGGGCCTGCATCTTGTAGCGCTTTAAAGTCAACACCAATATCTTCAAGAACCTGGTAGGCACCAGCACTAAAAGCGGACTGCTCAAGGTTGAGGCTACCCCCAGGACCCAGTAGCATTTTGCCCGAGGACTCAAATTCATTGCGCTTGGCATGACCTCCGAAATCGTCATGATTATCAAGCACAAGAATCTTAACCTCGGGCCCCATCTGCTGCTGATACAAATAGGCGGCAGACAGACCACTTATGCCTCCACCCACAATAACCAGATCATAGATATGATCCACCGGCTCATATTGTTCAGGCCTCTGCCCTTCCATCACCAGTGCATGAGCTACCTCAAAGGACCCCTTGTGACTTCCGCGCATGCCCGTCAGCAGTGGCGGATAATAGTCTTTGCCGCGACTAATAGCGCCGTTACCAGCAGTACCGAACGTAACAGAACTGTAAGGCGCAAGAGCCGTAGCAGCCACAGATAGGACGGCACCATTTAAAAAGTCTCGTCTGGTTATTTTGTTTCTCATCTAAAATTACTCTTCGCCTGCTACCCAGGCTTTGGTTTCAATAATAATCATCTCTCTAAATTTAACCGGCATATCCCAGGTTCCCTGCCAACCTTTTGGCACAAGAAAGCTATCACCCACCTCATAGGTCTGTTTTTCCCCGGAGAGGGAAGTAAGAATAACCCTGCCTTCCAGGACAGTAACAAACTCGTCATAGGAAAAGGGATAGCTCACATCTATCAGAGCGGCCTCAGACTCATAAAGCGCGACCACAAAATCGCCCTTATGTATCACCTTTTGCCAATGCTTATTAGCGCCTGAGAGTACTGTGCCGTCAGGCCAAGGCGGAATAGACTCCAGCTCGGTGGTCCTGAAAGCATTTTTATCTAGAGGTAAAACATCAATCATGGGTTGCGCCGATACGGTAACGGTAGTCAGTAGCAAAACCGCAAATACATAAAGCTTTTTCATTTATTACTCCCTTGTCTCTTTTTATTAGTTTTTTCATAAAACACTTCCTGATAATTAGGCTGTCTGTTCTTCAACTGCCCGCCAAGCTGCGTCAAAAGCTGCTTGCATTAGGGGCGTGGCCTCAGAATCAGAATTCGCAATCGAGATACGCCCGAACTGTGCTCGACCAATCTCATGGGGCGCTTGTCCCTTTTCCCAGTCTGGGTCATGGAGCGTCAAATAAGAGTAGGCGTAACCATGGGGGATTCGATTCACCGTAATTGCCGCTATATCATCCTCATGATTAAAACCATGTTGACCCAACATTCCCTGCAGCTGATCACGAATCTGCTTCTCAAAATCTTTAAACGCTGTGGCATAAATCTTGTGGCGACCCATCCTGAAAAGATCCCGCGCAGACATATCTTTGATATCTGCTGGCGTGGGTGAGGCCATCATAAATACCGCCATAGGCTCGTCGAGACTCTGGGGTGGCTGATAGCCTCCTGAGGTCACTGTAGGTGCGGCACTCACCCATTGAAAAGGATCATAGGGACACTGGGTAAAAGTCGCTCCAAGTCCAGCAAAGGCCCGACCATTTTTTAGCAGTACATTGGCATAGACAAACGGTACCTTGACGCCGTAGCTCAAACCTTCTCTCTGCTCCTTGCTCATTTCCGGGCAAAGGTGGGGGATAAGTCCGTTGTAACATGCGAGAACACAGTGGTCTGCACTGACGCTAAGGGGCTGACCTTTCTCAACATAATCCACTTTTACATGATTGAGAGCTGTCTCTTTGACACCTACTACTGTGCTATTGAGCCTTAAGCGAGTCGGATTATTGCCAAGGTCCAACGCCCCATAGTTAAAGTCCGCAACGGCAACATCCTCAAAGCCCTGCATGGCCGGCGACACATCAGGAATTAACTTTTGTACCAATAATCGGGCAACCGACGCGTTGCCGTCAGGGAATATATAGGCTACGGGGGCATCCCCCAGAACAAAAGCTCCAGCAAGATCACTGAGCCGATTTGTCAACCAACCCATAGATTTAAGGCCGGGACAACCTGTACTCAGAGCCTCCAAGACAGTATGATTCCAGCCAGCGGGTCCCATTAAGGTACTCAGAAAGGCACCCAGTATGGGCAAGGTTTCCTCAGCTAAACCAACTCTCTCGGTCAAGAATTGGTTATAACTGACGGATTTAACATATCTGTATTGCTCCAAGAGAGACAGATCAGCTAAGAAGTCTCGATCACCTCCGAAAAAGGCAATTAACTTATTTTTTTCCTCCTCGGAGATGGGTAGTTCTTTGACCGCCGCTTGGTACCCTTGACCTCCATGGGAAAATCCCATCCAGTTACCACTTATGGTTTTATGACCCTCAGCAGCAGGAATGCTCATACCATTGTTAGCATAAATTTTACCACCAAGTAAATAATCATCTGGCGTATTAACTGTCATTGCAGCTAGAGCCTGCTCGTCAATACCTATGTCTTTTAACAACTCAACTGCTGTTTCACTATAGGATGACATGGGCTCAATATTTTGAGCCCCGCCCAAACCAAGTACCATATTCCCATCTTGATGAAATTCATTGCGCTTGGCATGCCCACCAAAGTCATCGTGATTGTCCAGCAACAGTATTTTTGCTGCAGGGCCCATTTTCTTGCGGTAATACCAAGCGGCAGCAAGGCCGCTCTGACCTGCCCCTACCACTATAAGATCATAGTGCTCGTCTAACTGTTCATAATCTTTGGGCTTTTGCCCGTTCCAGGCTAATGCATGAGCAACCTCGAAGGATCCTTTATGGCTTCCACGCATGCCTGTCAGTGTCGGCGGATAATAGCCGCCAGAGAGTTCCCCAGAGGCTAATGACGCAGTTGTCTGCGCTATAATCTGTCCGGGCACCAATAGGCTTGCACCGGCACCAATAGCCATACCATTTAGAAAATCCCTGCGTGAAATTTTTAAAGCCAAAACACTCTCCCAACCCTTAGACATGTCATTTGACATGCGAGACTAACATATCCCTCCGCCGAAAGTCGATAGTGAGTTATCAAGCAGCCTGCTAATAATCAATCTTTATAAAGGAAAATAGTGACTTAAGGCTGCGCAGTTCTCTACAATAAGCCGATGCAAAGAACCCAATCAGATAGACAGATCCTAAGCGTCAGTCAGCTTAACCGCAGTGTGCGCCACTTGATTGAAACTCAGCTGCCCTTACTCTGGGTCGAGGGCGAGATTTCCAACTTTGCTCGCCCCGCGTCTGGCCACTGGTATCTAACATTAAAAGATGATCAGGCCCAGGTGCGCTGCGCCATGTTTCGCAATGCCAACCAGAGAGTCGCTTTCCAGCCAGCCAATGGTACTAAGGTGCTGGTGCGCTGCCGCGCCGGCCTCTACGAGGGTCGCGGAGAATACCAGCTAGTAGTCGAACATATGGAGGAGGCAGGCTTTGGTGCTCTGCAGCGGCAGTTTGATCAATTAAAGGCGTCCCTGGCTAGCGAAGGGCTTTTCGACTCAGCTCACAAAAAGAGTATGCCGCAAGCAGTAAATCATGTAGGTGTCATAACCTCACCCACGGGTGCCGCAGTTAAAGATGTTCTGTCAGTTTTAAAGCGTCGTTTCCCCGCCATTAAGGTCAGTATTTTCCCAACTGCAGTGCAGGGTGATCAGGCCGCAGGCCAGATAGTGGACACCATAGCCATGGCAAATCAACACAATCAGTGTGATGCCTTAATCATCGGGCGCGGTGGCGGTTCTCTAGAGGATTTATGGCCTTTTAATGAAGAGGCTGTTGCTCGTGCCATTTTCAGCAGTCAAATACCCACTATTAGCGCTGTGGGGCATGAGATTGACTTCACTATTGCGGATTTTGTCGCGGATCTTCGTGCGCCTACGCCCTCAGCAGCTGCAGAGCTTATTAGCCCAGATGGTTCTGAAATGCATGCACAATTTAAAGGGCTTGAAGCCTCTCTTATCAACACAGTTCATAGACGCCTTCAGAAATACGATCAAAATGTGGTTAATTTGCATAAGAGGCTGCGACACCCTGGTCGAAAATTGCAGGAGCAGGCTCAACATCTTGATCATTTAGATATTCGATTAAAACGAGCTGTGCGAAGTAGGATCGAGCAGCATCAACACCAAATTATTCTTAAGCGTGATCGCCTTCTGCGGCAACATCCAAAATCTTTATTAATGGAGTATGGCCAAAAGGTTAAAGACGCAGTGGGTCAACTATCGAAAACGGTTAGCCAACAGCTTAACGCTAAAATGAGACATGCTGAACAAACAATCCATCTGTTGGATGCAGTTAGTCCATTAAAAATATTAAGCAGAGGTTTCTCTGTGATTCGAGATGATAAAAATGTGGTAATAAAAAGCGTGAGTTCTGTTAGTTTAGGTGAAAACTTAAAGGGGCGGGTTGCCGACGGTGAGATTCATTTTGCCGTAACCAAAACTACGAAAAACGATCGCTCAGAGCATTAGTAATACGACTCTAAATCTAGTCATTTCGTTTACTGTACTTAACAATCTTTTTGCGCTTCATTCCTTTTCGATCACTGGTTGTTACGCCTTTGTTTTTATAGGGGTTATCACCAGTGCGATACTCGACTCGAACGGGAGTTCCATGAAGTCCTAACTCACGACGGAAGATTTTCTCTAAATAACGCGTATATTGAGCAGGAACGGAATCTGTTTGATTACCATGGATAATGATTACTGGTGGATTGCGACCTCCCGCATGGGCAAACCGAAGTTTTACTCTACGGCCGTGCACCATAGGCGGCTGATGCTCTTCAACTGCCCCTTCAAGCACTTTAGTTAAGCGAGACGCACTCAACGTGTCTGTAGCCGCGGTATAAGCCTTGCCAATGGAATCATAAAGGTTACCAACACCAGTACCATGGAGTGCGGATATAAAATGTACATCGGCAAACTCTGCAAACTGGAGTCGCCGCTTGATTTCTGCTTTTATATGCTCGCGCTTGTCAGGATCTAGTCCATCCCATTTATTGATACCAATGACCAATCCGCGCCCTGCATCAATGACAGAACCCATTAAATGTAGATCTTGGTCTACTAGGCCTTCCCGAGCATCCACCATTAGAACCACAACATTTGCATCATCAATAGCCTGCAATGTTTTAACAATTGAGAACTTCTCAATAGCGAGCTTCACATTTTTGCGTTTGCGAATACCTGCTGTATCAATCAGAGTGTAGTTCTGGCCTCGTCTTTCATATTCGATGTATACGCTATCTCGAGTCGTTCCTGGCTCATCGTAAACTACTACCCGGTCTTCCCCTAAAAGGCGATTCACCAGGGTAGATTTACCAACATTTGGACGCCCTACCACTCCGATTTTAATGCTATTGGACCCATCGTCTTCGGGTTCAACATATTCTGGATAAGGCTCTAGAACCTCCTCCATCATTGATCGCACCCCACGCCCATGGGTGGCCGTCGTAGGAAACATACCCAAAAAACCCATCTGGTAGAAATCTGCTAAGGCTGCAGCGGGATCTAACCCGTCAATTTTGTTGGCGACTAAATAGACTTTACGATTTTTTCGTCTTAGCTTTTCCGCGATCATATAGTCTGCAGAGGTAACCCCCGAGCGACAATCAACGATAAATAGAACAATATCGGCTTCATCCATGGCCAGTAACGACTGATCGGCCATCTCAGCATCGATTCCCTCTTCTTCTCCGCTGATACCGCCGGTATCTATCACCATGAACCGACGATCAAACATTTCTCCATCGCCATATTTACGGTCTCTGGTTAAACCTGAATAATTGGCCACGAGCGCGTCTCGACTGCGAGTGAGTCGATTAAATAGAGTCGATTTCCCTACATTGGGGCGGCCCACAAGGGCAATAACTGGAATCATGGAATAAAAAATACCGCAGGTTTCAAGTGCGGCATTCTACTTCATATAAACGGATTTTTCGCTACTGAATTTTATAGGCGCTCAAAGAACCATTATTTGCTTGAACAATGAGACTATCATTTACCGATAACAAGGGCGCACCAACGCCACTACCATCAACTTTGATTCTTCCGACGAAATGACCATCTTCTGGATCTAGTAAATGAAGATAGCCCTCTGCATCGGCGACTGCGATAGTTCCACCTAGCACTGCAGGCCCTGTAATACGGCGCAAAAATAACTGATCATTAGTCCAAATCGCCTGCCCATTACCTGCGCGGAATGCTTGGATAGCATCTTCTCCACCTGAGACAAAGATTTGTCCAGCTCTATGAGCTGGTGCGTGGTGAGATGATGTGTCTTGAGACCAAAGGTTTCTGCCCGTACCTCGAGAAATAGCACCAATACGGCCTTGATAAGACGCCGCATAGATAACATCACCCACCAATAAGGGTTCGCCGTCAATATCAACCATTCGCTCCAATTCTGTTTTACCTTTGGGTAGAGCTACTCTTGTTTCCCAAATAATTGAACCATTATCTCCATTGAAGGCAATTAACTTACCAGAGTCGAACCCTGAGATAACCATATTGCTGGTGACAATCGATTCACTCGTTCCACGGACACTAAGAATAGGGGCATCGCCATCATGCTTCCATAGTTCTTCCCCTGTTTCAGCATCTAAGGCGACCATCTGGTTGTCGATACTGTGAACCACTACTATTTTTCCGTTTGTCTTTGGGCTAGATAGCACTTCGGAGCTTACTTGAGAAGTCCAAAGCACAGAACCGTCACTGGCATCTAGAGCATACACAACACCTTCGATTGTACCCACCATAACCATGCTTGCACCGTAGCCAACACCACCAGAGATCATGGTCTCTAGGTCTACCTGCCAATTTGTTTGGCCATTACTAGGATTTAAAGCCATTACCTGGCCTTCATAATCAGCGGCAAAAATAGTATCGCTACTCGCAGTTGGGCGCAGGCTAACCAAATAGTTTTTAGTCCCTGAGCCAACTTTTTTCGACCAACTACGCTCAACAGAAATCTCTGAGTTGAAATCCACTAGCTCTGCGGGAGTAATAGCAGCATCCTCCTCGTCACTAAACCAGCTACAGCCTGATAACAGTAGAACTCCAAATAACAGACTTAACTTTTTCATTCGTTACCCTCGTTGCCCATTTCAGTACCCATTATAGGCTCCTCTGCTGGAGACTCCTGAGTTGGGGCCTCTGCAGGCCGTACCTGTCCAATTTTCAGTTCTAGAACATTTCTGACAATTGCATCCCCTGACTGATTAGACAAAATAGCTGAATCATAGGCTGTGTAGGCTGCATCAGGATTGTTCAACTGCATATAAAAATCACCCTTGGCCTCTTCGTACGCAGATTTATGCGCCCCAGGGTCTACTCCCTGCAACATTTCTAAAGCCTGCTCAGTATTCCCCCGTGCAGCTTCTACTCTAGCAAGCCTTAAAAGCATAATAGTCTCTGTCGCTGTGTCAGAACCCTCATCCAAAGACCATTGCAATTCTGTCGCTGCGGCGTCTAAATCACCATTTCCAACAGCCAACTTAGCTTTTAATGCAGCACCAAAGTGCGCATAAGCAGTCCCAGCATGGTTCGCTTTAAGTAAATTGGCATTGTCATTAACAATCTTTTGTTGCGCCTGACTTAAAGATTGGCCTTGTTGCGCAGTAGCCATTACATCTGTAGTTTCTTGCCACAAAGCGGCCGCTTGCTCTGATTGTGTGACTGCACTTTGTTCCCAGTATTGCCAACCAAAATAGCCACCAACAACTAAAACAATGGCTGCAATCGTTTTAATCCCGTTTTCATCCCACCAAGCTTTTAGCGCTTCAATTTGTTCTTCTTCGGTACGTTCTTCTGCCACGGGTGTGCCTCAATCAGTAAAAAATGTATTTAATAAGTTGCCAAGGTTACCTTGGACAACTGTTTCTTGTGGTTGTTCTCGACGCAGGTACTTTACTCCCGCCGTCGCGCTGGCAACTTCTTCTTCTCCCAAAATCAACGCTATGGCAGCACCGCTTTTATCTGCCTTCTTTATTTGCGACTTGAAGCTTCCGCCGCCGCAATGACTCTCAATGCGAATATTAGGACACTCACTTCGCAATGTATCACTTAAAACAACTGACTCTTTCATCGTATCGCCCACGGCAACAATGTAGACATCAACGGTCTGGGCGACACTATCAGGGACAGCGTTTAACTCGTCAAGTAGTAACACGAGTCTCTCCATACCCATAGCAAAACCAACTCCAGGACAAGGTTTGCCTCCAAGCTGCTCAACTAATCCATCGTAGCGTCCACCAGCACAAATTGTGCCCTGAGCTCCAAGACTACTGGTCACCCACTCAAACACGGTCTTGGAGTAATAATCTAGTCCTCTAACCAATTTTGGATTAATCTCATAGCTGATATTCAAGGTGTTGAGGACCTCACAAAGCGCATCAAAATGCTGGCGAGACTCATCATCAATAAAATCACTCAATGTAGGTGCTTGTTGCAACACTTTTTGGACATCGGGGTTTTTACTATCGAGTATCCGCATAGGATTAGTCTGCAAGCGCCGCTGACTATCTTCGTCGAGTTCATCATGGTGCTTAGTCAGATATTCAACTAATGCAGCCCGATATATCTTACGATCTTCCGAAGTTCCCAAAGAATTTATCTGCAAGGTTACTACATGGTCAATTTTTAGGGTCTTCCAAAGCCTAGCGGTAAGCAATAATAATTCGGCATCAATATCTGGCCCTGTTAGTCCAAAGGCCTCAACACCAATCTGATGAAATTGTCGCTGACGGCCCTTTTGTGGCCGCTCGTGTCGAAACATGGGGCCCGCATACCAGAGTCGCTGAGTTTGGTTGTGTAACAGCCCATTTTGAGTACAGGCTCGAACACAGCCTGCGGTGCCTTCTGGCCTTAAACTCAGCTGATCGCCATTGCGATCTTCAAAGGTATACATCTCTTTCTCAACAATGTCAGTGGCTTCTCCAACTGAGCGTTTAAACAATTCAGTTTGCTCAACAATGGGAAACCGAATCTCTCTATAACTATAACGCGCTAATATGTCTGCAACGGTTTTTTCCAGATACTGCCAAGTCCCCGACTGATCAGGAAGAAGGTCATGCATGCCACGTAAGGATTGAATTTTCATATGAAGTCTCTTTTTCAACCTTTTGCGATGATCTGCTCAGCTTCAACTGCAAGCTGAGCTTGCTTAGTTGCGGCCTTCGCTCTAATTTCAGCTTCCAACTGGTCGACCAACCCTTCCTGACTTATCTTGTGATCAGGAACACCATCAAGGTAAACCAGATTAGCGGGCGTACCCCCAGTTAGACCAAAATCAGAGATTTTCGCTTCTCCCGGTCCGTTGACGATACATCCAATAATCGATACATCCATTGGAACAGTAATATCTTCTAAACGAGCCTCCAGCTCATTAACAGTTGATATCACGTCAAAATTTTGCCGAGAGCAACTGGGGCAGGCAATAAAATTAATTCCCTTGGTCCTCAGCCTCAAGCTGCGCAACATTGACCATGCTACTCTTGCTTCCTCTGCTGGATCTGCCGCAAGAGAGATTCTTACTGTATCTCCAATACCGTCCAATAATAGGGCCCCTAGCCCTATTGCTGATTTAACGGTACCCGACCGTAAGCCACCAGCCTCGGTGATACCTAGGTGCAATGGTTGCTCAATGCGCTTGGCTAAATCACGATAGGCCGCTTGGGCCATAAATATTTCTGAAGCTTTGACGCTCACTTTAAAATTTTGGAAGTCATATTTATCTAAGCGTTCGACATTACGCATAGCTGATTCAACCATGGCTTCAGCTGTTGGCTCGCTGTACTTGCGCAATAAATCTTTACCTAAAGACCCAGCGTTGACGCCAATGCGGATAGGAATATTAAGATCTTTGGCTTTGGTGATAACTTCTCTCAACCGATCTTCTCGACTAATATTACCTGGATTAATGCGCAGGCAATCTACCCCTAAGTCGGCGACGCGGAGCGCAATTTTGTGATCGAAATGAATATCTGCGACAAGGGGTACGGTCACCCTTTTCCTGATTTCTCCAAAGGCCTCTGCCTCAGCTAAGGACGGAACTGACACTCTAACAATATCGGCTCCGGCTTGTTGAATGCTCTCAATCTGTGCAACCGTAGCGTCTACATCAGAGGTTGGCGTATTGGTCATACTCTGCACAGAGATAGGCGCATCTCCGCCCACTGGTACGTCACCGACCATTATCTGTCGGGATTTTCGCCGCACAATTGGTGATTCGCTAAAACTCACAACTCTCTCACTTTATGTTTCCAAAAAACCCAGGAACCAATAATTACTTCAATAAACCTTCGTACTTAACAACTTCATCTGAATCAGGAAACAAAGTTTTCAATTTTGTTCCATTTTTCAGGGTTGCCTGACTATTCCCCAGGCGCAACTCAGTTTGTACCAACAACCAGAGACCCTCAGCAGTCTCTCCAGCTAACCCCATGTAATACAGTACAGATTGTTTGGCTAACTCATCATTTTTTTGATCAAAATAGATCTTGGCAATCTCTAGGTAAGGCAGCGCAAATTGAGCGGCCAGTTGAGTTGCCCTCTCAAATGACTTTAAAGCACCAACAGTGTCGCCAAGCCTAATTTGTACTAAACCAGTAATATAAAACGCTTGCGGTCGACGCCGATAGTCTAAATCCTTGGAAACGATTACTATCTGCTCTAGGGCTTCCTCAAAGCGTTCCTGATTAAATAGGAAGGAAGAAAAATTATATCTTGCAACTGAGTCAGTAGCATCACTAACCAGTGCCTTTCGATAATATTTTTCTGCCAACTCCATCTCTAGTTCGCTCTGATATAAAAGCGCATACCCATTGTAGAGCTCTGACAAGCGAGTTTTATCGACTGCGTTCTGAAATCTCTCAGCCTTACTTAAGTGTATTCTAGCTAATTCACGGTTCTTAAGCCCAATATATTGCTTCGCTAGACTCACATGCTGTTGGTAAGCTGCCTTTGCATCGGATCCTCCAGCAGAAGGTTTTGTCGCTGGTGATACACATCCCAGCAGCAATAGCCCCAGCGTTAATGCAATTACCAAACGTCCTCTCTTGCCAATGAATTCCATTAGTAATTCCTTTTACCACGCACTTTAATAATAAAACTATGATTCCTAGAATTCTTAACCAATTTGAACCCTTTACTCCATAATATTAAGTGGTTGAATATCGTTTAATTTCTTTTTGTAACGTTCTTGTCTCTTGGTTCGATCATTAACTTCTCCCGCCAACTGACCACAGGCAGCTGCGATATCATCCCCACGTGTAGTTCTGACCGTTACAGTGTAACCCTCAGCCATTAGAATGTCTCGGAACCTATTGAGCGCAGTATTAGTAACTGTTTTGTACCCAGATCCAGCGAAAGGATTAAACGGAATTAAATTAATTTTGCAGGGTAAATCTTTTAGCAGGACTGCTAACTCGCGAGCATGAATCGATCTATCGTTAACTTGATCCATCAAGGTATATTCTACGGTGACTTTGCGGCGGTTATCGGGCATTTTTTCAATATAGTTTTTTGCACTTTGAATAAATGTAGCCAACGGATATTTGCGATTTATCGGCACCAACTCATTGCGTAATTCATCATTGGGTGCATGTAAAGAAATCGCTAGCGAAACATCGCTCACATCCCCCAGTTTATCCAGCTCTGGAACTACACCTGAAGTGCTTAAAGTAACTCGCCGTTTGGACAGACCATAAGCATTGTCTTCCAGCATAATACTCATGGCATCAACTACATTGTCAAAATTCATCAAAGGCTCACCCATCCCCATCATTACTACATTGGAGACACGACGTTTCGCCTTGGGGCTAAATTGATCAAAGGAGTCAGCGGCTATCCACAACTGTCCAATGATTTCTGCAGAGGTAAGATCTCGATTAAATCCCTGCTTACCTGTAGCACAAAAACTACAATCAAGAGCGCAACCAATCTGAGAGGATACACAGAGAGTACCCCTCTCTCTCTCAGGAATGTATACCATTTCAATACAGCTACCACCGTCAACTCGGATTAGCCATTTGCATGTACCATCCACAGACTCCTGACAACTAACTACCTCAGGGAGCTTAATCTCGGCGATCTCGTGAAGTTTATTACGCAGGTCTTTTGAGAGGTTGGTCATCTTTTGGAAATCACACTCGCCCTCTTGGTGAATCCATTTAATGATTTGCGTTGCGCGAAACTTTTTCTCTCCAATTTCCTCGAAAAACTCAGAAAGTCGAGATGCTGAAAGCCCCAAAAGATTGATTTTCTCCTTCTGGGGCTGATCGTCAAGCATTGTATCTGCTAGTTCTTGGGACATAGACGTCCTAGTAGTTTAGTCTCTAACGAGAGCAAATCTCGTCGTCATTAAAAAAGTAAGCAATTTCACGTGCTGCTGATGTAGCAGAATCAGAACCATGAGCTGCGTTGGCGTCGATTGATTCGGCAAAATCTGCACGAATAGTGCCAGCGGCAGCTTCTTTTGGGTTAGTTGCACCCATTAGGTCACGATTTGCCATGATAGCATTTTCGCCTTCCAACACCTGCACCGATACTGGGCCAGAGGTCATAAAACCAACCAAATCATTGAAAAACCCACGCTCTTTATGCTCTGCATAAAAGCCTTCGGCTTGCTCACGGCTCAGGTGCATCATTTTGCACGCAACGATGTGCAGTCCAGCTGTTTCGAAACGGCCCAAAATTTGGCCAACAACATTTTTTGCTACTGCATCGGGCTTGATAATAGATAGTGTACGTTCAGACGCCATGAAAATTCTCCAAAGTGAATAATGTTTTAGTGTTGGGTTTAAAAGTGCGCGAATTCTACCTATCAATGGACGCTGCCACAACTGATTTATCTGGCATGAGCGCGCCATATATAGTCAAATATCGCGGGATGACCTAACCACGATTCACATGTCGAAAACATAGAAGGCATCTGACAAAATAAAAACTAGTCTAGCTCTTCAATCCATGTCATTTGAATCGCTTCCAGAATTTTCTCACCGCAGCGCTCAGGATCATCTGAAAAGTCTTCTATCGCCATCACCCAGTCTCGTAAATCAACAAAGTTAACATACTGAGGATCGACATCGGGATGACTCTCTAACAGCTCTATGGCGATATCGTAAACGTCGGTCCATTTAAGCATTATTTTTACCTCATTTACTGTGCTATTAGGCACATACTTATTTGTAGGTTAGGGATTAAAACGACCAATGAAATCGCTAAAGGCACGAATAAAGTAAGGCCTGGGTGTCTCCATAAATGCAGCATGGTCACCCCCTGAAATGACTACCCAGCTCTTATTTGGAGTCTTCAGTCGCGTAAATAATTTTGCCTGAAAATCTGTGGGTGCTATGGGATCAAATTCACCCTGCATGAGTAACACGGGGATGTCGACACGACTGGGATTGATTGTCAAAAATTCATGCTCATTACGCCAATCAACTCTCACTGGGTCTGCAGCTAAGGCGGCCTTAACATAACCATCGACAGCTCTCTGACTAATACTGCCGGGCACGATAAAGTCGCTTGCAGCCGCTTCTGCAGTATTAATGCGCCGCTCGAGCGCTTTATCATCGATATCTTTTGGGATATCTGAGTCTAAATCCAGCCAAAAGCCAAACAGTGTCAAGCTAGCAATATTATGATCATCGGTTTGGCTGGCCAGTAAAGATATGACGGATCCATAGGACCAGCCAAAGACATGAATGGGCTGCTGGTTATGACGCTCTGATATCCACGCCAGCACGGTAATTAGATCATTAGCAGCCTTGGTAGGTGACAGCCACTGACTTGAGTCTCTCGGTGTCTCACCATAACCGCGCAGATCGACCGCATATGAGCCGTAGCCCTCTTCAAGCATACCATCCATCAAAGAGAGCTCTTCCCCTTCGACCTGTAAATCAAAGTCGGGTAATCCACTCCAGGTTCTTCCGTGGACAAAAAGAATAATCCCCTCGGCATCTTGATGGGGTTTTTCCCACAGGGCAATTGGATGATCATCGGAGATGACGGTATGCCTAACCGGACTGGTCTTAACCGTAATCGTCTGTTCATCGGAATAGTGATTAACGGTATCTATGGAAACCACACAGGATGCACAGAACACAAATAATATGCACAACAATGGCTTCTGATACAACGAAGGTCTGTAATTTTTTAGCTGTCCCATTGTCGCCTCGAGCTAGTTAGTGTCTTTCTGAAACCATGTTGATGGTATACATTGGAATTTCAACCACCAAATCTTGATCTTCGACTAAAACTTGGCAACTTAGACGGGAGTCAGGATCTACACCCCAAGCCTTGTCTAAATAATCTTCTTCCAGATCATCAGCCTCGGGTAGTGACTCAAATCCTTCACGAACATGTATATGGCATGTGGTGCAGGCGCAGGACATTTCGCAAGCATGCTCGATATCCAGTCCATTCCTCAGAGCTGCTTCACAGACAGACTCTCCCTTATCAGCTTCAATCACTGCACCTTCGGGACAAATCTCTTTATGAGGTAAAAAAACTATTCGAGCCATTATTGTCTAATTCCTATAAAAGTTCTCACTACGCTAACTTCTTTCTATGTCATCAAGACTCTGCCCTGCCAGTGCACTCTTGATCGACGCATCCATTCGTCTCGCCGCAAAGCTTTCACTTAATTTACCCAAGGCCTCAATTTGGCGGGCTAAAACTCGGTGCTCTAACGTATCAATACGCAGTTGTCGTAATTCTTCAATTCCAATTTTCAAGCACTGGATCTCTTCATCGCTAAGAAGCGCCTCAGCGTCTTTTTTGATGGCCGCCTCTAAATCTTCAATCATTCTGTCTGCCTCGACCTGCTGCTCACGCAGAGCTCTAGCTTGCATATCTTCCCGGGCGTGACTGAATGAATCTTGAAGCATCTGAGTTATTTCATCTTCTGCTAACCCATAGGATGGCTTTACTTCGATTCTTGACTCTACATTACTGGTTAACTCGCGTGCAGTGACATTTAACAACCCATCAGCGTCGACCTGATAACTTACTCTAATCTTAGCGGCTCCGGCAACCATAGGAGGAATACCACGCAGTTCAAATCTAGCCAGTGAGCGACAGTCATCAACCAGCTCTCGCTCACCCTGCAATATATGTATTGCCATAGCAGTCTGACCATCTATGTATGTTGTGAATTCTTGGGCCTTAGCCACCGGAATTGTAGTGTTGCGATGAATGATCTTCTCAGTTAAACCACCCATTGTCTCTATACCCAAGGACAGCGGTATGACGTCTAATAACAACATTTCATCACCAGACTTATTGCCAACTAAAACATCAGCTTGGACCGCTGCCCCCATGGCCACGACACAATCAGGGTCGAGACTACACATAGGCTCAACTCCAAAATAATCAGCTACTTGCCTTCTCACTAATGGCGTTCTAGTGGACCCACCCACCAGGACAACATTGTCAATTGCCCCCACACCTACACCTGCATCACGCAGTGCTCGACGACAAGCCCGAACAGTTTTAGCGACTAAATCTTCAATTAACGTATCCATTATTTCTCGAGATAGAGTGCCTTGCCAGTCCAGCACCTCGAGTTGCACCTCATCTGAATCAGTCAACTCCTCTTTTGCTGCCTTGGCTGTCTCTAGAAGGATCCTCTGCTCCATCGGATTAAGGGAATCACCCATGCCAATTTCAGCGCACAGCCACTGGGCAATAGCATAATCAAAATCATCTCCACCCAAAGCCGAGTCACCGCCAGTAGCGAGTACCTCAAAGACACCTCGTGAGAGCCGCAAAATACTGATATCAAAAGTACCACCACCTAAATCATAGATTGCGATTACACCCTCTTTCGCTTCATCCAAACCATAGGCTATGGCTGCAGCTGTCGGCTCGCTGAGCAGTCGCAATACCTTAATACCTGCTAGGGTTGCCGCATCTTTTGTGGCCTGTCTTTGGGCTTCATCAAAGTAGGCAGGAACAGTAATGACAGCGCCATCTAGCATGGCATCCAAGGATGCCTCAGCACGAGTTACCAGCTTTCGTAAAATTTCTGCTGACACCTGAATTGGGCTAACCAAACCGCTCGCAGTGTTGATTTTTGGCATTCCCCCCTCTTCCCCTTGAAATTCGTAGGGAAGCTGATCTCCAAGCTTCATGACATCACTAACACCTCGGCCTAATAACCGTTTGGCGGACGATATCGTGTTAAGTGGATCACTGACATTGAACTCAGCTGCCTCATAACCCACTGCACTGGCACCCTGCTCGGTGTAGTGCACAATCGATGGCATTAAATGATGACCTTCTTGATCAGCTAAGGTCTCTGGCATACCACTGCGAACTACGGCCACTAAGGAGTTTGTTGTACCTAAATCAATTCCCACAGCATGCTTACGCTGATGGGGCTGAGGTGATTGACCTGGCTCTGAAATTTGCAATAGAACCATTAGCTATGCGTCCTCTAAATCAGCTTCTAGCTGTTCTATTTCATTAAGTAACTTAGAAAAAAATTGCATTTTGGCTACCGCAGTAAAAGCACTTTCAAATATTTTCGCTGACAGACTCTCAAAAAACTCACTCTGTAGGTTTTGATAAATTGCTTCAACATGCGCTCGAAGTTTCTCCAGTTCTGCCCAGGGGTCAGTCTTGCCTGCCACTCCGGCTAGGGTCTCTCGAAGCTCAATCTGCTGCATTAAAAAATGGCTATCGGTTGTTATATGAGTCTCTTGATCAATATCAACGCCATTTAACTCCAGTAAATACTGAGCACGTTTTAGTGGCGTCTTTAGTGTTTCAAAGGCTTGATTGATTAATGATGCTGTTTGCACTGCGAGGCGCTTTTCAACATCAGATTTTGTAGCGTACCGATCGGGATGAAATTCCTGTTGGAGAGCTCGATAACGAACATCTAAATCCCCAAGGTCGACGTGCCATCCGGACGGAATAGAGAAGATTTCAAAGAAATTGCTAGAAAAGTTCAATGGGCCATCACTCTGAGTTTTTACATTGAAAGGTCTTAGGACTAGACGTGGAAGCTTTCCCCGCAACCACATTCGTCCTTCACATTGGGGTTTCTAAACTCAAATCCCTCGTTTAATCCCTCTTTGACGTAGTCCAACTCAGTACCATCGAGGTATAACAAGCTTTTGGGATCAATTACCAACTTAACTTCGTCAAATTCGAAGACTTCATCACCTGCCGAGGCATCATCAACAAACTCGAGAACATAGGACAAACCAGAACACCCGGTGGTGCGAACACCCAATCGCACACCGACGCCTTTAGCTCGGTGTTCTAGATGCTTGCGAACATGCTGCTGAGCAGCTGATGTCATGGTTATTGCCATCGAAAGATTAACTCCCCTGCTTTTCTCTAACGTTCTGAACAGCTGTTTTAATAGCGTCTTCAGCAAGCACTGAGCAATGAATTTTTACTGGAGGAAGAGCTAGTTCTTCAGCTATTTCCGTATTTTTGATTTGTTCAGCCGCATCCAGATGCTTCCCTTTAACCCACTCTGTTAACAGAGAACTAGATGCGATTGCCGATCCACAGCCATATGTCTTAAATTTGGCATCTTCAATAATGCCTTCATCATTGACCTGAATTTGCAATCTCATTACATCACCACATGCAGGTGCTCCGACCATGCCAGTGCCGACATTTTTCGAGCTTTCATCAAGCTGTCCAACATTTCGAGGGTTTTCGTAATGATCTATAACTTTTTCGCTGTAAGCCACAGTAATAACTCCTAATATCTACATTAAAACTTAAACTCAAATAAGCTGAGTGTTTAGTGTGCTGACCATTGTACCGTATTTAAATCGATACCTGCTTTAAACATATCCCACAACGGTGAGAGCAAACGTAATTTTTCCACCGCAATTCTGACCTGAGAAATCGCTGCATCGATATCCGCCTCGGTAGTGTATCGACCGATACTGAAACGGATCGAACTATGGGCCATTTCGTCATTAAGACCAAGAGCCCTTAGCACATAGGATGGCTCAAGACTCGCCGATGTGCAGGCAGAGCCTGAAGAGACCGCAAGATCTCGCAATGCCATCATCAAGGATTCTCCTTCAACAAATGCAAAACTAATGTTGATGATGCCAGGAACATGCTGGTTCTCCGAACCATTTAAATGCACCTCCTCCATATCCGTCACACCTTCCCATAATCGAGTTCGGAGAGCTTCAATTCGTGCCTTTTCCGCTTCTAACGTCTCAAAACCAATCTTAAACGCTTGGCCCATACCAACAATCTGATGAGTAGGAAGAGTACCTGAGCGCATACCTCTCTCATGTCCACCGCCATGCATCTGAGCTTCAATTCTTACCCGCGGCTTGCGCCTTACATACAACGCACCTATGCCTTTCGGGCCATAGATTTTGTGGGCAGAAAAAGACATCATATCAACGAACATTTCTTCAACATCAATAGCCGTCTTACCTGCACTTTGTGCAGCATCCACGTGAAACATTATTTTGCGTTCACGACATAGCTTGCCAATTGCACCGATATCATTCAGTGTTCCCAGCTCGTTGTTAACATGCATGATAGAGACAATAGTCGTGTCATCACGCATTGCCTCAGACACCATCTCAGGTTGAATTAGACCGCTGCTGTCAGGATCCAGGTAGGTCACTTCATATCCTTCCCTCTCCAGCTGACGACAAGTGTCCAAAACAGCTTTATGCTCAATACGTGAGGTAATGATGTGCTTTCCTTTGCGCTGGTTGAAATGTGCACAGCCTTTGATCGCCAAATTGTTAGCCTCAGTAGCTCCAGATGTCCAAACAATTTCGCGGGGATCTGCACCTATTAGATTAGCAACGTCTTGCCGAGCATCTTCTACTGCTGCCTCTGCCTGCCAGCCAAACATATGTGACCGAGACGCTGGATTACCAAAGTGTCCTGCTGGGGTCATAAACTCCATCATTTTTTCCGCAACTACAGGGTCTACTGGCGTTGTTGAGGCATAATCTAGGTAAATCGGAAGATTCATTTACTACTCCAAAATTAACAGGCGTCTGCCCGCACGTTTTCATCCAACGTCAAGAGCTGAGCTACTTGCCGTTGCGCTATATTCTGAACATTACGCTTGGACATTAAGTCGGCCAGCGAAATACTACTTAAAAATCCATGGATTTGGTGACTTAGGTCATCCCAGAGATGATGGGTCAAACAGATACTGCCCCCCTGGCAGTTGCCTTTGCCCTGACAGTTAGTCGTATCAACTGACTCGTTCACCGCATCGATTATCTCTGCCACATATATCTGAGCTCTGGAGTCGACTAACTTATAGCCGCCCCCGGGACCTCTGACACTTGCCACCAATCCAGCTTGACGCAAGCGCGAAAAAAGCTGCTCCAAATAAGAAAGAGAAATCGATTGTCTATCTGAAATCTCTGCCAAAGAGACTGGCTTTTCTTGCGCGTGCAGGGCCACATCAAGCATGGCTGTAACTGCATATCGACCTTTAGTTGTTAGTCTCATTGGAATCCGTCCTACAGATTTTCAATTCACTCTTTAATTTAGGTCGGGATTATCTAATACTTGACTATTTTAGTCAACTAATATCAGGATAATAAATTGGCTACTTAGGCCTTGTACGGCGGGTCGCAGACAACAGACCACGCAACATAGAAACTTCCATTTTATCCATTCTGGTGCGATTAAAAAGTCGGCGCATGCGGGTAATTAGCTGCTTGGGATTGTTAGGGTCATAAAACTTTAACTCTTCCATTGTCTCAGCGAGATGCTCATGAAAAGACTCCAACTCGTCAGCAGTCGCTAGCGGTTGATCCCAATCATCCATAGCTGGCAGCACACCCTCAGCATCACTTAAACTCGCCATCCTAATTTCGTAGGCCAGCACCTGCACCGCGGTTGCTAAATTCAGTGAGCTATACTCTGGATTTGATGGAATGTGGACATGATAGTGACATTTATGCAGCTCACTATTGGTTAGACCGCGATCTTCACGCCCAAACAGCAAACCAATATCATGATGTTCAGATTCCTGCCAAATTTTCATACCGCATTCTCTTGGGTTGATTAAAGGCCAAGGAATACGCCTCTCTCGGGCACTAGTACCAACAACTAACCCGCAGCCCTTAATAGCCTCGTCCACAGATTCAACAATCCTTGCATTAGCCAGCAAATCTCTGGCGCCAGCAGCTCGCCATACAGCTCGTGGCGCTGGATATTCTTTCGGCTGGACCAAATAGAGCTCTGTTAATCCCATATTTTTCATGGCTCGTGCAGCACCGCCAATGTTGCCTGGATGGGAGGTATTAACCAAAATCATTCGAATTTTTGCTTGTCGCTCAACAGTTGACACAAACTACCTCGCTAAGGGGTTATTAACCGTCATTTTTCATTCGGTGAAAAATAGGTCGGCGAGTGTATCAGAATCCAGGTTCTCTGGTACAATGCGCGCCGTTGAAACTTCACTTGGAATACTCTTTATGCAACCGATGGTCAATATCGCTTTACGCGCTGCTCGCCAAGCAGGAGAAATGATTGTTAAAGCTGCTGACAATTTAGAGCTGGTCAAAGTCGATGAGAAAGGTCGTCATGACTTTGTCACTGAGGTTGATCGACGCTCTGAAGAAATGATTATCGAGCAAATTAAAAAGGCGTATCCAGAACATTCTTTTTTGGGTGAAGAAGGCGGCTCCAGTGGCAACAGCGCTAGTGATGTCCAGTGGATAATTGACCCCTTAGATGGCACCACTAATTTTGTTCGCGGTATACCACACGTGGCAGTCTCTATTGCTTGTCGAGTCAAAGGCCGTCTCGAACATGCTGTCATTGTAGAACCCTTCAAGCGCGAGGAGTTCACTGCAAGTCGAGGAGATGGCGCTAGACTCAATGGCCGACGCATTAGAGTATCAGGTCGATTAGAAGAAGCTGGTGCACTCTATGCAACAGGAATACCCTTTAGTGACCCCTCATTTTCTGAAATGAAACACTATTTGGCCTGCATGCATGAATTTGCAGATAACTCTTCGGGAATAAGGCGCTTAGGCGTTGCATCTCTGGACTTAGCTTATGTCGCTGCAGGCAGAATGGATGTGTTTTGGGAGATGTACCTTAAGCCTTGGGATATAGCAGCAGGCGTCTTAATTGTGCGCGAAGCCGGAGGCATGGTGAGTGATTTCCAAGGCGGGGAATCCTTCATGGACAGCGGCCATATTATTGCAACTACGCCGAAATTGTTTAAACCAACCCTTAAGGTGATTGCCAAACATCTTAGCCATGTTAAGTAAATTTGAATCAGACTAAGAAAAAACTTACAACATCACCATGGCACGAGTCAAAAACCAATATGCGCTGCAACTACCAATCAGATAAACTCCGAATTGAACAATCTTCTGTCGGTTACTGTTCACTGATGAGATAAACTTTGTAGAGATAAAGGCTAAAGCCACAACGGCGAAAATAAATAGTAACTGTCCGATTTCCACGCCAATATTAAAAAACAACAATGCTTGAAGCTTCATTGATTGGGGCAATCCAAGGTCTTGAAGCACGACGGCAAATCCAAAACCATGTAACAACCCAAACACCGATGATACCGCCACAGGGTAACGCCAAGTAAAGCTAGTATGCCCGTTGGGCCGCCGATGCTTGATGATTTCGACGGCAAGCAACAAAATGCTCAACGCAATGAGCATTTCAACCAACTCCGTGCGAATTTGAACAATATTCAGCGTTGCCAAACTGAGAGTAACAGAGTGAGCCAGTGTAAAACCAGTCACAGTAAATACTAATCTTCTGAAACCACCAGCAATAATAATTAAGCAAAGAACAAACAGCAGATGATCAAAGCCAATCAAAATATGCTCAACACCTGCAACAAGGTACTGCTTGGATACTTCGACAGGGTCACTGGCAGCGCCTAGTGTAACTTTGGTAATTTCCGGCCCTGAAAACACTTGCTGGGGTTCATTGTTTAAACTTTTGTACACAATAAGGGACGTTAGGGCTGGATTCCCGGCTGGGTAAATCAACTTTAAATCAAAGGTTAAGTCTGGCTGTCCACACTGGTAGCTCATTCGCCCAAGTAGACCCAAGGCAGAGTTATCACTCAAAGGTTGGCATTCTGGATGATCCATAACTATGCGCGGTTCTTGTCCTGGCGCCATCACCGGTGGGATTTTCCACTTTACCAAGTAGTCCGTTGTCGAAATCTGGTTGATCTCAACATAGACCGGTCGGGCCTCGTCAGCATTTAACCCTGCAGACGTTACAATGAGCGATAACAGGATAAATAACCCTAATCTCATTCTGGATTATCCGGATCTATAACCTGATACTTAGCCATCAATTCGTTAATAGCCGCTCGCTTTAGCTCATGCTGCTGCTGACGCTGTGCATCAGCTAAAACCACACTCCCAATGTCAATTAGCGGTGGAATATAGGCCTCAATCTTTCTTGTAAGCAATACCAAATGCCATCCATAATCTGATTGTATTGGCCCTTGCCAATTCCCCTCCAGAGATGGTTCTAAATCAAATAATTGTTGATTAAAGTCGGCGCCAAAATGGCTGGCAATTTCTTGAGTATCACGTTTCACATAATTGCGATTATACCAAAATCGTTCGCCATAAAGACCGGCTTTATCAAAAGGGATCGAATCTTGATTCAAACTGTTCAACAATGTATCCGCTGCGATTTTGCTCTCCTCGGACCCGCGATTTTCTTTACTAATAAAAACGTGAGTGAAGGTAGCCGTTGCTGATTTCTTGTACTCACCTTTATGCTCATCGTAGAAACGTTTTAAATCTTCTTCATTCAGCGGAGCTACTTCGTCATAAAAACCCTGAGCAAGGTAGTCCATCTTTTGCATGAGGCGTCGCCGGATGATTGAATCGTTGCGATCTAAATCTAACGCAAGCGCCTCTCTGTAAAGGACTTCGCCACGAACATAATCATCAATTAGTCGTTGACGATCATCTCCACTCAGAGCAGTAAGAGCAGATAAAGCCTGATCCGGCTTAAATATTTTTGCCTGCTGCTGCATGAACTGAGCCAGCACTTGATCATCAACAATAATCTGATATTCACCACTATAGTTGCTGGAATTAACCAACCGCTCCCCTACGATTAATAGCAACCCAATAACAATAAATTGGATTAAAGGCTCTTTTGCGGCGCTTTTTAAAGATAAGTTCATAAACATTAATGCCAACTAAGTTAATTAAGTTTTTTGATAGTCAAGGCGTATACCAGATTGGTGAGCTATATGCCCTCTCCTGAATAGTTTTGGGCCCATTATCCAGATCCATGGCCTGCAAAGCGATGGCGTCGAACAGAGAGTGTCTTGCAGTGGGTATTTGCATAACGCGAGTATAGTAGAATGCTCGCTGAGCAGGATTAAAATCTGGATCCTCCCAAAGCACCGATAACTCAGAAGCACCAATACTATTGGTATGGCGCCCAGTATTTAAATCTACCGTATTCCCGACATCTGGTACTCTCCCATCGTTATCAAGAGCCCGACCATCGGACCATGCAACGTTGTAAACTTTCTCTTGCTGTTTACCCGATTGGTCGAGCCAGCCCTTCACAATTTGAACTCGATCCAAGTTAGCTCCGACGGGATCTTTCACAGCTCGAAGTAAAAATTGCGGTGCGCGCGCACTTTCATTGCGCAATAAATCGCCACCCATAGGCACACCATGAGCATAGCCAACCTCAGCAATATTGTTACTATTTTCTGCATTTTCTGGAAATGCCCAACTAGCAAACATTTGTAGTCTTAATCTTGGACCGGTCGTAGCGTAAACTTCTTTGCGTTTAAATGCCGCGTAGATCTCTTCTCGTGTATTTTCTTTAGCCCAAACCGCTGCAAGACCTGCAGCGGACATAGACCATCCGCTGTTGTCAGTAACGCCTATAATTGATTGATCCTTCGTCTCAGGCGTGGAGTCATTGGGGTATTTCCCCCAAAAATTTCTCTCTTCTGCCGAGGATAATCCAGTATGGGAATCAGTTGATCCAATCATGCCGAACTTATATGGGTTTACGCCCACCTTTTCAGCAATAGACAGCCCTGATGTTAGAGCAGAGCGCACATAGTCACCGGGTTCCGGCTTGTACTCTGTGCCGTATGCCTGTAAATAGTATTGATAGGTTTCAAAGTCAGCAAATTCATCATCGGGACTACTTGGTAAAGACTCGCTATCACCTTTCACTTGAGTTACTTCAACTACCGGCTCAAAGGCCATTCGTGTGGTCGCATACTCGGCGGTAATAGCGCTGCCGTCTAAAGTCACATCATCGAACATATATCCTTTGGATAAATTAGAATTATGAGGGATCGAGAGAAACCGAGTACCCGTTCGCTCACTGGTTTTTTCTAGCCAACGCCAAAGATCTTGTGGGTACTGGCTTTCATCTGAACCAAAGGGTAAAAATTGAGAGGCTTTATCGGCACCATCAGGAGTAAATACAACTCTATGTAAATTAGCGCCCGTCGGCGTTGATGTCCACTCCCAGCCTATTAAACTGGTAAAAGTTCCTGGACGATTATGGCGCTCAGCCGCTCCTACAATATCTGACCAAACATGCCCTCGGATGGCTGTAGTGTCACCAAAACCAGCATCTACTACAGCACCATTCTCATCAGTTACTGGATCATGACCGTCGCCAATTGAGGGCTTCGGCAGCGCGTATGTGAAAATCATTTCAGCTCGGTCACTATCAATCAAATAGTCAGCGATTTCCAGCGTAACCCAGCGCTTGAAGTTTCCCCAAAGACCCATATCTGACAACAAACTGCGATCGGAGTGCAATTCAGTTAGAACACCAAGAGTCTCCGCATGATCCGATACCACCAAAAAATCTAGGGGCGTATCGATTTGCACTCTAACTCGATTGGTGGGATGTATGACAGGAAGACCCCTAGCCCAACGATAAGCATCATCGGGAAAAGCAGAATCATTGTCGTTGAGAAATGCATCAAAAGAATAAGCCGAGTGCAGATGAGTATCGCCAAAAAGTACTTGGGTTTCAGTATCAGCAGCGACTGGCACAGCGCAAAACAATAACGCACTGACAATTAAATAATGAGGTTTATACAAAATATACTCCAAAACTGGTGCTACGAAACGAAAACTATTGAGGTTGATACCAGATAGGCGACGAGTACGCTCGCTCCTGAATTGTTTTTGCTCCCCTCGGAGGCTCATCCAACTCCAGAGCCAAACTGTCGAGCAACCCATTTCTTGGTGTTGGAATTTGCAACACCCGAACATAATAAAAAGCAGATTGCTGCGGACCAAAATCTGGATCAGTCCATCTCAGAGAGAACTCAGGTTGCCCAATCGAATTATCATAACGACCGGAACTCAAATCTACTGTATTGCCTACAGGGGACAAATTGCTGTTGGTATCTAATTGCCGATCGTCAGACCAAGCCACGTTGTACACCTTCTCATGTTGCTGACCTGCGCTATCTATCCAACCTTTCACTACCTGTAATCGGTCTAAATTGGCCCCCAAAGGATCCTTTACTGCTCGCAACAAAAACACCGGAGCTTTACCGTCGTTATCCCCTGCAGTTAAATCACCACCCATTGGCACACCAAACTGGCTACCAATCGCAGAGAAACTCTCACTACTCTCCGCGCCTTCAGGGAAATCCCATCCCGCAAACATTTGAACGCGCAGACGAGGACCTGAGGTGGCATAAACTTCCTTGCGTTTAAATGCGGCATAAATCGCTTCGCGTGTATTTTCTTCGGCCCAAACTGCAGCAATCCCTGATGCTGACATATTCCACCCATTACTTCTTATTTTTGCGCCTAAGCGCTCTTTGGTCTCGGGTGTCGAATCAGATGCCATTTTGCCCCAAAAGTTGCCTTCCTCTGACGTTGATAAACCTGTATGGGCATCGGTTGATCCGATCAATCCAAATTTATAAGGATTCACACCAACCTGCTGCCCTATAGACAGGCCTCTTTTAAGTGCGGGCCTAATGTAATCTGCGGCAGACGCCTTATAATCATTTTTTTGTCCGACTTGAATGTAGTAATCATAATTTTCAAAATCGGCAAATTCATCTTCAGGGGAAAAATCGCTGCGTGTTTCACTGTCTCCCTTGATTTGAGTTGCCTCAACAACAGGCTCCCACTGCATTCTCCGGCGAGCGTACTCCGCTGTGATAGGCTCCCCGCGCAAGGTTGTATCGTCGAACATATAACCCTTGGAGATATTAGAATTATGAGGAATAGCCAAAAACCGAGCTCCAGTCTGTTGCTGAGTTTCATCTAACCACTGCCAAAGGTCCTCTGGGTACTGACTTTGATCTGAGCCGTAGGGTAGAAATTGTTTTCCTTTCTCTGCTCCATCGGGACTTATCACTATTCTATGAAGATTGGCACCCATAGGAATAGAACTCCACTCCCAACCTAACAGGCTCGTAAAAGTACCAGGGTCATTATGCCGCTCTGCGGTCTCAACAATATCATGCCAAGCTAAAGTAGATGTTTTGGATGTATCACCAAATATCGCTAAGTCAGATATATTATTATCTGGATGTTGGACAGGATCACCGTGACCTTCAATAGTCGGATTTTGAGGAAGGAATTGACTGAAAAACTGCAACCCTGTGTTCGAGTCAATTGCTCTATTCATCAACCAAAATGAATACCAGCGTTTAATATTACCTATCCAACCAAGGTCTTCTTTAATGAAATTATCTTCATGAACCGCACGCATAACTCCAAGCATTTCAGCATGATCTGACACGACCAGAAAATCCAGTGGCGTATCAATCTGCACTCTGGCTCTGTTATATGGATGTATAACTGGCTGACCTTTCGCCCAGCGATAGGCTGTATCAGGATCTGCGCTATGGTTGTTATTCAAGAATGCGTCGAAGGAGTAGGAACTGTGTAAATGCGTATCACCAAAATAAACATTCTTGACTGGCTCAGCAGTCGCCATACAGTTTGCAAAAACCAATACTGCAATCACAGTCTTCTTCATCACTACCACCCCTTAAACTTATAATTATACTTGTATCTGTTATCTAGATTTTTGACCAGTTCAGCCAAAAATCAGTGGCGCTTGCATAACACAAATTCTTTTATCTCAACCCTTTACGTAGTATGAAGCAACAGTGTAAGAGTTTATGGCATGAAGACTGTCATATCAATGGTTGCGGCTATTTACTGCACTCAACTAAAACCTAGGGTACAGTGCTTGCAAAAAGTATAAGGCATTTGGGTATTCATGAAAAAATTTTCTAGATTGACTGGAATCTCCGTGGTCATTGCCAACATGGTAGGCACTGGCGTGTTCACTAGCCTAGGCTTTCAACTACTGGGCATTCAGTCATACTTTGTTTTAATGATGCTTTGGTTTGTGGGTGGTTTAACCGCACTTTGCGGCGCCTTAACCTATGCCGAACTAGGTGCCAATTTACCGCGGTCTGGCGGTGAATATAATTTCCTTGGACGACTCTACCATCCCTGCGCTGGATTCATTTCCGGCTGGGTATCTGCAACGGTGGGTTTTGCTGCTCCTGTCGCTCTCGCCGCTATGACCTTTGGGGCATACTTATCAGCGGTATTTCCTGAAATACCTAGAACCTTTTCCGCAGTGTCGCTAGTGGTGGCACTTACAATGATTCATTGCTTTTCTCGTAGAGCCAGTAGCAATGTGCAGTTAATCTTTACCGCACTCAAAATACTCTTAATTCTTTTGTTTTGTGTTGTGATTTTTATCTGGGGCAAGGCTCCCCAATCAATTAGCTTGATGCCTAATTTAGGCGATGAGAAGTTACTTTTTAGTGGCGCATTTGCTGTATCGCTTATCTATGTTAATTATGCCTATACAGGCTGGAATGCTGTGACCTACGTTATTAGCGAATTGGATAGCCCACAGCGAAATTTACCTGTCGTATTACTGATCGGAACGGTAACAGTAATGTTGATTTATCTACTGTTAAATTTCACGTTTTTAAGCGCCGCACCCATATCAAGCTTGGAGGGTAAACTTGAGGTTGGAGTAGTCGTTGCAGATCATGCACTGGGTGACACCGCAGGAAAAACGATGGGTGCTGTCTTGGCGTTGTTGCTTATATCAACCGTCAGTGCAATGACAATGGCCGGGCCTCGTGTCCTTCAGGTTATTGGTCAAGACTTCCGAGTTTTTGGATGGTTAAGTAAGGTCAATAAGAATGGTATACCAACAACGGCAATTATCTTTCAGAGCTCATTAGCCATTGTCTTTATCATCAGCGCAACCTTTGAATCAGTTCTGGTGTTTTCCAGTTTCGTCCTAGGTATCAACACATTATTCTCGGTGATAGGAGTATTTATATTACGCTACAAGAAATTAAATATTGAGGGCGCATACCGCACTTTCGCCTATCCTTTAGCCCCAGCAATATATCTAGGAGTCACTCTATGGACGCTCACCTATGTCTTGATATCGAAACCCCAAGAAGGAGGCATGGGCATCTTGATCATTGCCGTTGGAGGATTAATTTATCTTTTATCTCGAAAAGCCAGTAATCACAGCAACTCCAGGCATACACCATTAAATCGCTAGCGATTTGTTCTGGATCGTCGTGGCCCTAAGCAGCTCCAGTGACAACCGCTATTTTACCTTTTAAGCTCACTTGAACTTCCTGTTTAAAATTTAGGACGATATACAGTCACACCAAAGCGGTTTTCTGCTTAAAGGTTTTAAACAGTAATTCCTTTAATTTCTAAGAAATCATCAAAACCAAACTCACCCCACTCTCGACCATTACCCGATTGCTTATAACCACCAAAGGGTGCCGTGTAATCTTGGGAAGCGCTATTAACACTCACCATTCCCGCGCGTAACTGTGATGCAACCCGAGCAGCCCTCTCTTCACTTGTGGTGCTGAAATAAGCAGCAAGCCCATAAGGTGTATCATTAGCAATTTGTATAGCTTGCTCTTCAGTTTCAAAAGGAATCATACTTAGAACAGGGCCAAAGATTTCTTCTTGGGCAATCGTCATCTCATTAGTGACATTCGCAAAAACAGTTGGCCTGACAAAATAGCCCGTTTCCAAACCTTCGGGCTTACCAGGACCACCGGCAATAAGTGTCGCGCCTTCTTCAATCCCTTTTTCAATCAGACCTTGGACCTTATCAAACTGCACACGACTTGAAAGTGGCCCCAAGTGCTGCCCCTCTTTAGTCGGTTGATCTACAGCAACGTTACCCGCTGCTTCCTTTGCGATAGCTACGGCTTTGTCATAAACAGATGAATGCACTAGCATTCGAGACGGCGCATTACAGGATTGACCAGTATTACCCATCATATGATTGACACCCGCTGTCACTGCACTCTCTAGATCGGCATCTTCAAAGATAATATTGGGTGACTTACCGCCTAATTCTTGAGTAACACGCTTAACAGTATCAGCCGCGGCCTTGGCAACAAGAATTCCTGCACGTGTCGAACCTGTAAATGACACCATATCTACTTCAGAGTGCCCAGCGATGACAGCACCAACATTAGGCCCATCACCATTAACCATATTGTAAACCCCCGCAGGAAACCCTGCTTGGTCCATCATTTCGGTAAACAAGTACCCAGAAATAGGCGCGATTTCACTAGGCTTAAGCACCATTGTGCAACCTGTCGCAAGAGCGGGAGCGACTTTGCAACTTATTTGATTAATCGGCCAGTTCCAAGGCGTGATAAAGCCACAAACACCAATAGCTTCTTTAACGATTCGGGTATTGCCCACTTGGCGTTCAAACTCAAATTGTTTTAATGCTTCTATAGCAGAGTTGATATGTCCACGGCCGGTATCTGCCTGGGCAGCAGTAGCGAAAGAGATTGGCGCACCCATCTCTATAGAGATTGCCACTGCCATTTCATCGTAGCGATCAACGTAAATTTGGAGCAGCTTCTCCATCAGTGAAATACGCTCATCAACGGGCATCTGTGAGTAACCTGGAAAAGCGCGCCTGGCGGCTGCTACCGCATGATTTACATCTGCTTCGGCTCCCAGAGAGATGGTGGCTACCAACTCTTCACTCGCCGGATTTTCAACATCAAGATCATTACTTTGGACTGGATCGATCCACTGACCATCAATGTAGAATTTTCGTAAATCTTTCATAATTGCCTCTCATCAAGCGTAGTGTAATTTTAATTTATCCATCTTATGACGAAATTATCCCATCAACTATACCCCTGCAGGGGAATCCACTACAACAGCTTCTCAATAGACGCCAATGTTTGCGGGCCAATCAATCTATGTAGCACTTTTCCTTCACCACTGATAATTAGAGTCTCTGGCAGTATTGATACAGGTTCTAATCCCCAGGTTTCACGGGGATCTTGAATCAAACTCGGAAACTTAATTCCTAACTTAGTTATTTCACTGCGCAGGACATCATCTTGAGATCCATCGAAATTTACCCCAACTACAGTAAGCTTGTCAGTATAGTGGGTAGCCAGCTCATTCAACTCTGGAATTTCTTTACGACAAGGAGCGCACCAAATAGCCCAATAATTGATGATAAGGAGTTTATCATGAGCTTTAACATCTATTGTCCCGCCCTCTAAAAGAGGATATTGAGAATCAGCTAAACCCACCATCGACTCACTATTATCCCCAGAGCACCCCACCAAAAAACACATCACTAAACATACTTTCTTAAACATTCTGACCTCTTGTTACTAAATCCCAACTCAACTCGTTATCGTACAATTGAAGGCACGTAGCATAACTTATTTTTAGCGATTTGGATGAACTAAAAATTGTATCTAACCTAAGGTTATAGGCAACAAAAATTCTGGCGCAATGCTTTCTTTTCGTTTGGTTTAATTGCCCTTACAATGTTCGCATGCACAAGATTAATGAGAACTCCAATATGGCAGTAATTTATCACAACCCACGATGCTCCAAGTCACGACAGACTTTAGAGATACTGCGAGAAAACAACGTTGAGACGAACGTTATACTCTACATGGAAACGCCTATTGAACAAGCTACACTATTGTCATTGCTGAAAATGCTTGGCATCACACCAAGCCAGTTAATTCGGCGTAATGAGGCTGACTTTAAGCGACTGCATTTGGATAACGACGATACAACCGATGAGGATCTGGTAAACGCCATGATCGAATACCCTAAGTTGATGGAAAGACCCATTGTAGTGCACAACAATACGGCTGTGATTGGAAGGCCCCCTGAAAATGTCCATAAAATTCTTTGAAGGCAACTATGACTGAAAAACCTTATATCCTTGTTTTGTATTACAGCCGAAATGGCCATGTCAAAATGCTCGCAGAGCAAATAGCTAACGGGGTCGAAGCAGCAGGTCTTGAGGCTCGTTTAAGAACTGTTCCAGGTATCTCAACTGTATGCGAAGCTACGGAAGATGAGATTCCTGAAAGTGGTGATATTTATTGCAGCGAAGAGGATCTCTCTAACTGTTCGGGCTTGTTAATGGGCAGTCCAACTCGATTTGGCAACATAGCAGCACCACTAAAATACTTTATCGACGGAACTGCAGGCCTTTGGTTAAGCGGTGCATTAATTGATAAACCAGCAGGTGTGTTTACCTCTTCATCAAGTCTGCACGGAGGTCAAGAATCAACGCTACTTTCAATGATGATACCTCTTTTGCATCAGGGTATGATCCTCGCTGGCATACCCTACTCTGAAGCAGCTCTATCCTCTACCTCTAGAGGGGGAACGCCCTATGGCTCTAGCCATGTTGAAAGTGAAGCCCTCAGTGAAGATGAAATAAAAATCTGTCGGGCGCAAGGGAATCGTCTAGCGACTTTGGCCAGTAGATTACTAGCTAAGAAAACATAACTCGATTTACTCAAAAGATAGGTAGTCTAAATTGACAGTTGAACAAAAAATAGCCGGCGCAAAGTTGGCCACTCGAGCAAGCTTTTTTATTTTATTACTCATACTGCCGTTAAACCTGTGGGTAAAAGGTGAGCCTCTAATAGCCTATCCTTTTACCCTGCTGCCTCTGATCGTCTTTATCCCAGGTATTATTGCAGGTGGAATACGTACCTTGATATGGGTATGCTTTGTAATGCTTCCGTTTTTTGTTGCAGCAATATGGAAAGTCAGCGGACCGGAGCCTCAAAATTTGGACTTTATAGAGCTAATATTGGTTGTAATATTATTTTCTGCCGCGACAATTAATGCGCGCCTGCGACAGAAAAATAATCTGCAATAATTTCATGTGATCAAAAAGGATTTTTAAATGACGGACAAAAAACCAGGCATCTTTAAGCGTATATTTAGTTTCATCGGTAATATTTTAACCGGTGTCAGGTATTTATTCAGCTTTGTTATTTTAGTCTTCTTCGTTTCTATTCTGGCCGGAACCTTTGGTGATGCGGTGCCGCCGGTTCCAGAGAAAGGCGCTCTCTACCTTGCTCCCCAAGGTGTCCTGGTGGACCAAAAAACCTATACCGATCCTATAAACCAAATTTTTTCTCAAACTGGGCAGCAAGATTCCGAGACGCTTGTTAGGGATGTAATTGAAGCAATTGACGCCGCCCGTGATGACGCAAGAATTACACACTTATTGCTTGATACAGACTATATGGCGGGTGGTGGCCTAAGCAAACTGGAAGAAATTGGCTCCGCTCTTCAGCGTTTCAAAACCGAAAAACCAATCATTGCAGTAGGGGATTACTATAGCCAGTCTCAGTATTTTCTGGCTGCTCACGCCAATGAAATTATTCTCAACCCCCTTGGTGGCGTAATTATTAACGGTTTTTCTTCCTATCGCAGTTACTTTAAAGAAGCTCTGGATAAACTAGATATCACCGTGAATGTTTTTAGGGCCGGTCAGTACAAGAGTGCAGTAGAACCGCTGATGGGAAATAGCATGTCACCCCAAGTACGAGAGGAAACTCGCATTTTATTAGATGATCTGTGGAGCTTTTATAGTTCAGAGATTGAAGATCTCCGCTCCCTTGAGACTGGCTCTATTGATAATTACACTAATAATCTCCACCTTGCGTTAGCCGAAAACGGCGGAGATACAGCGCTACTAGCAAAAAATGCCGGTTTAATTGATACCATCGCAACACGAACTGAAATCAATGATTACCTTAATGACACTATCCCAGGAGAAACTGACGAATTTGATAGCATTGATATGGTTAGCTATTTAAAAAACATTCGAGTTAGTGTCAATCAAAATCCTGAAAACGAAAATCAGATAGCTGTGGTTGTGGCAAGCGGTTCAATTATGGATGGCGAACAACCAGAGGGCTCCATCGGGGGAGATACCCTAGCAGGGATCTTTTCAGATTTACGTGAAGATGAAAAAGTGAAAGCAATCGTGTTGCGGATAGATAGCGGCGGCGGCAGCGCTTTTGCATCCGAAATTATACGCGATTCCATCAACGTCACTCGCGCGGAGGGAGTTCCAGTCGTGGTTTCCATGGGAAGTGTTGCTGCATCGGGGGGCTATTGGATTGCCGCTGAGACCGATAGAGTATTAGCCATGTCAACTAGCATTACTGGATCAATCGGGGTTTGGGGAGTAATTCCAACTATCGATCGATCCCTGGCGAAACTAGGTGTCTATTCTGACGGTGTTGGTACCAACGATATATCGTCCATGATGCAAATCGATCGTCCCTTGAGTAAACCGGCACAGGCAATTATTCAATCAGGGGTAGATAATATTTATACAAGATTTTTAGCTCTAGTAGCGGCGGGTCGTGACTCGACTCCGGATGAAATCCATGAAATAGCGCAAGGAAGAGTATGGACGGGAACTCAGGCTTTGGATAACGGCTTGATTGATGAAATTGGTGACCTCAAAGATGCTATCGAAGTTGCAGCCATGCTTGCAGGTATTCAGGACTATACAATCGATTATCCGCGTAAAGAAATGACGCCCTTCGAAACCTTAATAACCGAAATAAACAATAATGTTGCTAACTTTTTAGGCTCAATCGGCCTTGCTCCTAAACTGGGAAGTATAATTCCTAAAAGTCTCCATTATTATACTAACAAAATCTTTGAGCCTATAAGAATGATGGAAACATTGAATGATCCCAAGGGCGTGTATCTTTATTGTGATCAGTGTCCTTCTTAAGCATCTAAGGTGCCATAGGCCGTTTAATCTTTATCGAAGATATATCGTGGTTGGCTTTACTATTAACGACTTTTGAGCTACAACTACTAAGACCTAGAATGAACCTAGAAAATAACTTTATTGGCCACAAGAATAAACAAGATGTTTATTTAATAGAGAACATGGAATGTTTAAACCCCTACGGGACGATCTAAACCTCAAAGCTCTGACCGTTCGTTATATTATCGCTCTTGGGACGGTGGCTTTATTAGCAACCGCTTCAATGTTTTACCTTCAAAAAATAATCGTTGCTCAAAAGTATACTTCAAATATTGTCAGCCAAGCTGGCAATGAGCGGTTTTTGCTAACGAAAATCGGACTCTATCACGTCGCCCTGATTGCTTCTCGAGGTGATGAGCTAAATGTCGATTTCCGCAGAAAACTCTCAGATGCCGCCACCGAGTTGGAGAACAACCATCAAGCCCTTTTGGATAGGGAAGCAAGCGAAAATCTTGGGGGAGAAATGTTGCCATCAGTAAGAAAAATTTATTTTGATGATCCCATACAGCTTAATCAGAAAATCTCTGACTATATCGCCTTGGCAAGAATCCTCTCATCGAATACAAATAAACAGCTAACCAACAAACCCTTTTTAAGTTCGAATTTTGCTGAGCTTACTGAAAGTATTTCAAAATCCATGAACAAAGTTATCGAAGCTCACGTTAACCAGTCAGAGAGGGAGCTTAAGCGCACGAGACTAATTGAAATATTCCTTTGGTTTTTGAATATAATTATTTTAGTACTATTGGGCCTGTTTATTTTTCGACCAATGATGAATACCATTTCTGATCAATTTAAAAATCTACACCAGCAAAAAGTCAACCTAGAAGAAAGCTTGATCACCCTTAAAAAAACCCAAAAAGAATTAGTCAAAACCCAAAACATTGCATCTCTAGGACGCATGGTGTCTGGTTTTTCTCATGAATTAAGCACACCAATAGGAATCGCCGTGAGTGCGGTCAGCCAAATAGAGGATGCTGCTAACCGCATCATCTATGAGTTGGGAACTAAACATTCGAGTACCGATATGATTAAAAATCACTCAACGATACTTCATGAAACAGCTCTGCTGGCATCCAAAAATTTATCGAGAGCTGGCCGATTAATGGAGAACTTTAAACAAAGTTCAATCGATCGTCACAGTGAGAGATCTAGAGATTTTGATCTCAAAAAATTAACTGAAGATACAATCTATAATTTAAGTCACCAACTGAAAAAAAAGTCAGTTGGTATTGAAATAGAGTGCCCAACTCCTTTATCGCTAAATGGTAAACCCAGCCTCATAGAACAATTAATTACCAACCTTGTAACTAATAGTCTTGCCCATGGTTACCCGCAGCATGGCGGAATTATTCGCATAGAATGGCAATTTATGGAATCCACGAATATCGTTACTCTTCGGTTTAAAGATGATGGAGTTGGAATAAGCCCATCTATTTCTGAAATGATATTTGAGCCCTTTTTTACCTCCAAAAGGACTGGTGGATCTGGATTAGGTCTTTATATTTGCCACTGTATTGTTACTGAGGACCTCAATGGTCAGATAATCTGTAACACAGACGCAATTCAGGGAGCGGAGTTTAATATTCAGTTCCCGTTACAAATTTAATGATTGGCCTGGCGAGTATCATGTTAATCAACACTGATGGAATAAACCTGTGCGTTTAGTATCTGATCAAAATAACAAGAAACATCCCACTGACAATCAAAATGATTTTAGGTGGAAAGTTTTATTGGTTGACGACGACCCTGACATCATCGCTGTTACAAAGTTGAGTCTTCGCAGTTTTCAGTATGAGGGCTATAAACTAGACATTATGGCTGCCAATAATACTTCACAGGCGAGGTACCTTGTTGAACAAAACCCTGATTTGGCAGTTATGATTATTGATGTTGTGATGGAAACTGATACGGCAGGATTAGATCTAGTTGAATACATTCGAAATGAGCTAAATAATCGGATGTCTCGAATTATCATTAGCACCGGCCAACCAGGCCTCGCTCCAGAACGCTATATAATTGATAATTATGATATCGACAACTACTTACCCAAAACTAACCTTACGAGTCAAAACTTATACTCACAATTGCGCCTCGCTCTCAAAGGCTATCATGATGTTTATCGATTGGAGACTTATAGCAAAGGACTAAAACGAGTACTTTATCAAACTCCGAAACTTTATCGTGTAGGTAGACAGTCAGAATCCAAATTCTTTCATTCACTCTTAAAGCAGTTAAAAATATTCTGCGAGATGAATAGCCACTCACGTTTTTTGTCCCTGGGTCTCCTTATAGCTAGCATCGATGATAAGAGAGTTAAAATCCAATGTGCTGAGGGGGATTTTGCTTATTTTCAAATAGATAAGGACGACCCGCTTGATCTTTTTAAAGCACATGAAATCATGCGCTTAGGAGACCAAAAAACCACCGAACACAAAGCGCATAAAAATTTTTTACCAATGGTGATCAAAGAGGATGTTGTTGCACTTGTTTACCTTGAATCCGAACCAGGTCTATCCAAAAGTGACTTGGCCATCATGGAGGTGTTCTTATCTCAAGGTGCCAGTGTGCTTGAAAACATTAGGCTTTATAAGCAGCTTGACGATGACTACCAAAAGGCCATCAATACAATGGCGAATATCGCTGAATTCAAGGATAGAGATACAGCCGAACACATCAATAGAATGTCTCATTACACGGAAATTATTGCTCTAGAAATGGGCTTATCTGAGAGGACAGCTCACGCGTGGGGTCAGGCTTCAAGGCTTCATGATGTCGGCAAAATGGGGATTCCGGATAATATATTACAAAAGCCAGGCAAGCTGTCAGATAAAGAATTCGACATCATGCGCACTCATACTGTCATAGGCGCATCTATTCTTGGAAAAATTAGTCGGATGGAAGTCGCTAGAGATATTGCGCTTAATCACCATGAACATTGGGATGGATCAGGCTATCCAAAGGGAAAGTTGGGAGAGGAGAGTCCTCTGCCTTCCCGAATTGTTGCTTTGGTAGATGTGTTCGATGCACTCATCAATAAACGTTGCTATAAGGACCCTTGGCCAGTTGAAGAAGCAGTAGAATATTTAAAGTTAAATAAGGGTAAGCACTTTGATCCCACCGTTACAGAAGCCTTTATGAGATTGTATAAGCAAGGAGCTATTACCCAGATAATTGAAGGTAATGGGATTCATTAAAGCCCTAGAGCTTCCTTCACAAAAGGTGTTGTTAGACGCCGTTGTTCTCTTAGTGAGGCTTTATCCAAAATATCGAGAGCCTCCATCAATGCATGAGTATCTCGCGGCAAGCGGTTTAATAGAAACAATGCAACTTCATCCGAGAGATAGAGCCCACGTCTATTAGATCGGTACTGCAATAGGCGTCTTTGATCTGCATCTTTGTAGTTCTGGAGATGCAATGAGACACCAGATTTGAGTCGTGACAGTAAATCCTCTAATTTAATATCGAGCTGATCTGCAGGTAAGTGCGAGGCAATCATTAGACGACACCCTGCATCACGGCAATTATTAAACAAGTTGAAGAGTGGGATATGCCAAGCTTCGCGGCCGGCAACTAACTGTAAATCATCGATACACACCAAAGGCGCGTTCTCTAAGCCCTCTAATACCTGCTCAGGAGGATATTGGAACAACTCCTCAAGAGGCAAGTAAAGTGCACCAGAATTTCTCCCAAGAGCAGTCGACTGACAGATCGCCTGAAGAAGGTGGGACAATCCGGTACCACTAGCACCCGACAAGTATGCAAACTTTCGACCTTCATCTTTTAGTAAAAATGTAGCCATATGTTGCGGCGTACCATTTGGCGCATAGAAGTTATCAAAAGTTGCTTGGTCATCTAAAGCGATAGCCAAGCTTAATTGCCGAAAAGTTTTCATTGACTGACCCAATCAAAGACGAGATATTTTGCGTCTATTGGAGCAACTCCACCCGTGTGGCGAAACTGGCCACTCCTAACAAGAGCCTTATGTAGCAATTCTGCCCCACCTTCAGCTGCAACACTAAAACGAATTCTGTTGCCGCTTATTGAGAAGAGATCGAAAGACTCCACTATCTCCAATTTTTCAAATTGCTCAATGACACTTTTATAATTACTGAAGGACTCTACGTTACCAATCTCAACTAAGAGCGCATCGGTGTTAGTCTGCGGAATATAACTGAATGATCGTGTTAAAGAATCTAATAAACTGTCAACTTCCCGAGCAATAAAAGGTTCGTTATCCTGAGTATTAAAATCACCTAACTCGCGTCTGCCTCCAGCCTGATACAACCAAGCACCCCTTATTTCCCCCAAACTGGTTCTATAAAAGCGCAGAGCGATCCAACCATCTGCTCTATATCTTTCTGACGCCAATTCAATGTTATCTGCACTGAGATTCCAGGCCTGATCAATGGATAATGCCAACTGATCCTCAAGGTCAAATGTAGGGAGCATGTAGGGAATACCTCGAGATTCCATTGCTGATGAAAAATCTGTAAGTACCTTCTGCCCAATACTATTAGAGAAATCGCTACTCAAAAAATCTTGACTCAAGAATTCGCGCCCGGTGGTGACATCATCTTTTACAATCCAAACCAGTAATTTGGGCCTATTAGATGGTAATACCGGTAATTGAGCACGACGGATAAGTTGGTCTATGGCTGGCCGAGAAAAACTCACCTCTAGACCGGTATTTCGCCCATCAAGCGACTCCTCGAAATTTGATGGTAAATCTTGAAAGCTCAGGGCATCAATATAATCACTAGCACTATCCAAAAAAGGGATTAGGCGGACTGAGTTAATGATTTCACTGTTACCTGTCAACTTGATCAATACATTATTCAGTGCCTCTTCTACACCCCGATCTTTAGATATGGCGGATTGATCCGCAACCGGCACTAGGCTGACGTATAGGTCCTCGACCTCTTCAGCAATACTGAAGTGACAAATTAAGGACAATACTAGTAAAAGGCGAGGCAACATTCTCACTCCTATTTCTCAGTTACCATTGTAACAGCGGTTTGTGAAGATTAGACTGAATCAAAAAAATATCGCTTATTTTAAATAACTTCAATTAAAAAATAGCGCGAGTTTACTAGCCGCGTTAAAATGTTGGTTCACTCTAAGGACGTTTTCCCATGACCGAAAAGAATCAATCTTTGAGCTACAAAGATGCAGGCGTTGATATTGATGCTGGTAACGCACTGATAGAAAAAATCAAAGGGGCTGCAAAACGTACGCGTCGTTCTGAGGTGATGGCTGGTTTGGGCGGTTTTGGCGCGCTGTTTGAGTTGCCTACCGGCTATGAGGAACCAGTACTAGTGTCTGGAACCGATGGTGTTGGCACTAAACTACGCCTCGCTCTGGATCATGGAAAACACGATACTGTCGGCATTGATCTTGTCGCTATGTGTGTTAACGATCTTATCGTCTGTGGGGCTGAACCCTTATTCTTTCTTGACTACTATGCAACTGGAAAACTTGATATCAATACCGCTGCGGCCGTCGTTAATGGTATCGCTGATGGCTGTGAACTATCAGGTTGCTCTCTCATTGGTGGCGAAACGGCGGAAATGCCAGGAATGTACGAAGATCAAGATTATGACCTAGCCGGTTTTTGTGTGGGCATTGCTGAGAAATCTAAACTTATTGATGGCAGTAAAGTGGCAGTGGGGGATACTCTCATCGGCCTTGCTTCAAGCGGACCTCACTCTAACGGGTATTCCTTAATCAGAAAAGTGCTCGAAGTGACTAATACTGATCCCGCAAAAACAGAGCTTGAAGGTCAGCCATTGATTGATCTGCTGATGGCGCCAACCAAGATTTATGTAAAATCACTATTAACTCTAATACAAGAATCGTCTGTGCATGCCCTAGCTCACATTACTGGTGGAGGCCTACTGGAAAATATACCCAGAGTACTGCCGGAGAGTGCTAAAGCAGTTATCGATGTAACCGCATGGAAACGACCTGCGATCTTCGATTGGCTACAAAAGGGCGGAAATATCGATGAACATGAAATGCATCGAACCCTCAACTGTGGCGTTGGAATGGTGATCTGTGTTCCTGCTGCTTCCGCAGAACTTGCCATAACAAATTTGACCGGCAATGGTGAAACTGCCTTTATTCTGGGCACCATTGAAACAATGAACCCTGGAGACGAACAAGTTCAACTACTCGGGCTAACTAATGACTGAAGGCCAAAAGCCGACTTCTAAGATCGTGGTACTGATTTCTGGTAGCGGATCTAACCTGCAATCGATTATTAATGCCTGCGAAGAAAATAATATCGATGCTCAGATCAGCGCTGTTATAAGTAACAAGTATAATGTCAAAGGTCTAGATCGGGCTGCAGCTGCTAATATTCCTAGCATAGTCATTGATCATCACGCCTTTGAGACTCGGCAAGCATTTGATCAGTATCTGGCTGAAGTTATCTCAGGATTCACACCTGACTTGATTATACTGGCTGGGTTTATGCGTATCCTTACCGAAGAGTTCGTGAATCAATTTGTTGGGAAATTGATCAACATACACCCCTCTCTATTGCCAGCTTACCCTGGGTTAAATACCCATCAAAGGGCTATAGAGGCTGGTGATAGAACCGCAGGTGCTACAGTACATTTCGTCACACCAGAATTAGACGGAGGTCCCTCGATCCTTCGAGCCCAGGTAGCGGTGCTGGAGAATGATACTTCAGATGCTCTTGCTGCTCGGGTACTGACTATGGAACATCAAATTTACCCTACCGTCGCTCAATGGTTTTGTGAGGGCCGAATTGGCATGAAGGATGGCATCGTTTTTTTTGATGGAGTGCAAATAGATAAATTGGGTCTCTTATTTACTCCGCAAAGTGAACATTAACCAGTTTTTATACTCTAAGTCTTTAGGACAAAATTATCTCGACTATTCTTAGGAAAAAAATGACCAAATTTGGATTGTTAGCAACTCAATATTTTCTATTTTTATTAATAGAATCTGCATTTGTGTTAACACTATTTGTAAGTCTCACTCTCTCTACCGTTGTTAATAGCTCGGAAGTAGTCGATTATAGTGCCAGTTATACGGCCAAATATAATGGCATAGATATAAAGGCTAACTATAGTCTGGAATATCTAGGTAACAAACTCTTCGTCGAAAAATCGGAAGCCAAAAGTCTGTTTGGAAAAATAACTGAAGAAGCTGAATTCTTACTAAATGACACTAACGAAATAGTTCCTCAAAAATATCTCTATAGAAGATCATTATTGGGAGTGTCTCGAAAAGAAGATCAGATTTTTCATTGGAGCAACAACCAAGTTAACTACACTAAAAATGGCGATTCAAGATTAGTCCCATTGCCGATGGGTTCCCTTGATATGGTTACTCATAAAGTGCAGTTACGTCGGGATCTTAAGGCCGGTAACAACGTATTTTCTTATCTCGTAATGTCACGAGGAAAAGTAAAGACCTATGATTACGAAGTGATAAAATCAGAAATCTTGATGACAGCATTAGGCCCATTGAATACGACCAAAGTACGAAGAGTTGTCAGCAAGGATAAAAAGCGCGAAACTGTCATTTGGATGGCAACGGACTGGGATTACTTAATTGTAAAACTAGTTCACTCCGAAAAAGGTGAAAGCCACCAACTTGATATTAGCAACGGGCAAGTTGGTGGAAAGAAAATAGCTACTGCAAAAGCGATCGAAGAGAAATCGTTATGACTAGACCAAAAACATCCGCTAATACAAGCAACTTTGTACTCGCTATAGGTACGCTCGCCTCCATTATCATCGTTGGAGGAGTTCTGTACCAGGCTCAAAAAGATGATTTATTGGATTCAGAAATTTTATCGATTCCTGAACAACAAGTCATTACTCTGCCTGAAGCCCCCGTGGTACCCGAAGCAACAATACCTAGCTCTAATGAAATAATCGACGAAGAGATAGAAGCTACAGAAGAAAAACCCACTCTCCCGCGGCTGGATGAAAGCGACCAATTTGTGCGTGATAGAATCTCGATGATGAGTAGTAAGGAAGGGCTAAAAACCTGGTTGTCCACTGATGATCTACTAAGACGTTCTGCTAGTTATCTCGACGGACTCTCAAGAGGAGTGATTCTCGGAAAAATCTTTCCTTTGAGCTCCCCTGAAAGTAATTTCGCAACACATCGCGATGGCGACATTATTTGGCTGAATGCAGGAAACTATGAGCGTTACAACGCAACGATCCAAGTATTAACGTCAATTGATATGAAATTAGTCGCTCAGATGTTCCATTTTTCTAGGCCATTGCTTGAGAGTGCCTTTTCAGAATTAGGTTACCAACCTCGCCAAATGGATGGCATTATTTTGACCGCCTTAGACCAAGTGATCAGCACACCAGTGATTGTCGAACCCATACAACTGACCCGTGACTCTGTTATTTACAAATTTGCGGATCCGGGCCTTGAATCGTTAACACCATTACAGAAACAGTTGATACGTAGCGGACCCGAAAACACTCAACGTCTTCAACAGCAAGCTATCCTTTTAAAGAACTCATTGCTAGACCCCAATGGTGGCGATTAAAAACAAAGCCCGCGAAAAGTCTCTATGTTTTAGGTAAGGTGACGCCGGTCTGTCCCTGATATTTCCCACCACGATCTGCGTAAGACGTTGCGCAAACCTCATCGGATTCGAAAAATAACATTTGGGCTACTCCCTCGTTGGCATAAATCTTAGCCGGAAGATTAGTAGTATTGGAAAATTCTAGGGTAACGTGCCCTTCCCATTCTGGCTCCAAGGGAGTGACATTGACGATAATCCCGCAACGGGCATAGGTCGACTTACCCAAACAGATAGTGAGAACTGAGCGTGGAATTTTAAAATACTCGACCGTTCTTGCAAGAGCAAAAGAGTTTGGGGGTATGACACAGTAATCGGCTGTCACATCGACAAAAGAGTCTTCATCAAAGTTTTTAGGATCTACGGTTTTGGAGTGAATATTGGTGAAAATTTTAAATTCATTGGCACAGCGAACATCGTACCCATAACTAGAAGTTCCATAAGAAATAACCCTATCTTCTCCAGAATAACGTACCTGTCCTGACTCAAAAGGCGTGATCATATTGTTTTGTTCCGCCATTCGACGAATCCAATTATCTGATTTAATACTCATGAAATTTTCTCTTTATTAAACAGTATTTTGACCATCTTAGGTCATCTTAAAAACGCAGGCAGTATGATACTCATTTACCATGTTTCGGCAAGGTTAGCGGCCATACATTTTAACAATTACTCAAAAATTATCTCTGGCCCGCTGTTACTAGACAGTCCTTGTAATTCATCAATCACCACGGTTGCAATATCTCTGTATTGTTGTGCTATCGCCGTATCTGCAAAAGCCTTAGCAGCCGGGACTCCTAAATCCCCCTGCTCTCTAATCGAAAGATCAAGAGGCAAGCTACCCAGCAGTTTAGTATCATAATCGGCAGCAACTTTAGCGCCACCACCGTCACCAAAGATATGTTCACCATGGCCACATGCACTGCAAATATGTACCGCCATGTTTTCCACAATTCCTAAAACTGGTACGTTAACCTTCAGGAACATCTCTATGCCTTTCTGTGCATCCAGCAGCGCAATGTCTTGGGGTGTAGTGACTATAATCGCTCCTGCTACCTGAGCCTTCTGAGACAAGGTCAGTTGAATGTCTCCAGTCCCTGGTGGCATATCCACCACCAAAATATCAAGGTCACCCCAAGCGGTTTGTTGTAATAGCTGCTGGAGAGCTCCTGCTGCCATAGGCCCCCTCCATGCCATGGGCGTCTTGTCTGTCACTAAATATGCCATCGACATGGTTAACAACCCATGAGCTTCGACAGGCTTAAAGTATTTCTCATCCACTGCCTGAGGACGGGTGTTCTCCGGCACTCCTAGCATCATCGCGATGCTTGGGCCATAAATATCAGCATCGAGAAGACCTACCCGCTGACCCTCTTGATGAAGACCTATAGCCAAATTGACGGCGGTGGTAGATTTACCAACTCCCCCTTTTCCTGAAGCAACTGCAATGATTTTCTTTACTTGGCTTAACACTAAAATACTCCAACCTATTACTGTTTATAACTGACCGGCCAATCTCTCACGTAATTGCCCGAATTGCCGGTGAAAAGTTAACGTAAAATCGCTATACTCGCGTCTTTCCAACTGTTGCTAAAAGATTTGTATAATGTCGTCAAAACGCCAAATTCTGGTCACCAATGCCCTGCCCTACGCCAATGCTGCTTTGCACTTGGGTCACATCTTAGAGTACACACAAACTGATGTTTGGGTGCGCTTCCAAAAAATGCGCGGCCATGAATGTTACTACGTTTCTGCTGATGATGCTCATGGCACGGCCATTATGCTTAAAGCCGAGGAAAAAGGGGTTAGCGCTGAACAACATATCGATGATATGTTAACAATTCACAAAGCAGATTTTGAGGATTTTTATATTGGCGTAGATAACTATCACTCTACCCATTCTGATGAGAATAAGGCGTTTTCTGAACTCATTTATAACCGTTTAAAGTCAAACGATCACATCGCTCAAAGACCTATCAGTCAAGCATTCGATCCAGAGAAAAACCTCTTCTTGGCGGATCGTTATGTCAAAGGTACGTGCCCTAAGTGTAAAGCTGAGGATCAATACGGCGATAATTGTGAGGCCTGCGGAGCCACCTATGCCCCAATTGATTTAATTGACGCCGTGTCGGTAATATCTGGGGCAACTCCTATTGAAAAAGAGTCAATCCACTACTTCTTTAAGTTACCCGAATTTACTCAGTTCCTTAAAGATTGGATTGATACTAGCGCAGTACAAAAGGAAGTCGCCAATAAATTGTCGGAGTGGTTAGACAGCGGTCTGCAGGAGTGGGATATTAGCCGAGATGCTCCTTACTTCGGTTTCGAAATTCCGGACGCGCCAGGTAAATACTTTTATGTCTGGCTAGATGCCCCTATTGGCTATATGGCGAGCTTTAAGAATCTCTGTGATAAAACAGACCTAGATTTTAATTATTTTTGGAAAGAGGATAGCCCTACTGAGCTTTACCATTTCATTGGTAAAGATATCGTTAATTTCCACGCTCTTTTCTGGCCTGCAATGCTCAAAAGTGCCAACTACCGCAGACCCACTAAAGTCTGTGTTCATGGCTTTGTGACTGTCAATGGTAAAAAGATGTCAAAATCTAGAGGTACTTTTATCAATGCTCGTTGTTATTTGGATCATTTAAATCCGGAGTATTTACGTTACTACTATGCCTCTAAACTATCTGGGACGGTTGAAGATATTGATCTTAATTTGGAAGATTTTGTCCAGAAGGTTAACAGTGATTTGGTGGGCAAAGTGGTCAATATCGCCAGTCGATGTGCCAAGTTCATCACCAAAGGAAATGATGGCGTACTCTCAACCAACATTGACGATCAAGCGCTCTGGAATCAGGTTAGTAGCTCAGCGGATACTATCGCGACACATTATGAAAATCGTGACTTTGGTAAAGCGATTCGTGAAATCATTGCCCAAGCCGACGCAGCAAATGAATACATAGCGTCTCAAGAACCATGGAAGCTTAATAAAGACGAAAGCCAAGCCCAGAGAGTTCAAGATATTTGCTCTCTAGGTATTAATTTGTTTAGAGTAATATTGACTTATCTGAAACCAGTATTGCCTGCAATGGCCGAGGCTGGTGAATCATTCCTCAATGATTCTTTGACCTGGGACAGCGCTAGATCGCCCTTACTTGGACATCGTATCAATTCTTTTCAACCTTTAATGCAACGCATTGATAAAGAAAAGGTTGATGCAATGGTAGAAGCTAGCAAAGAAGAGCTTGCCTAGGCGTCCATTTCTTTAACATTAAGAACTTTATTGTAAAACTCATCCTTTCTGGTGTTATAACGGTTGTATAGCGTGGAATGATTAATTGATAATGGTGGCTGGTCTCAGCCACTATAATAAGCGCATGCAAGAATTCGCTATCATTCTGGTCAGCTCTATTCTGATCAACAATTATGTTCTCGTGCAGTTCCTCGGACTCTGCCCATTTATGGGTGTATCCAAAAAACTCGAATCTGCTATCGGTATGTCAGCAGCAACCACCTTTGTACTGACTCTCACTGCAATGGCTAGCTATATCGTTAACGAGCTTATACTAATGCCACTTGGATTGATCTATCTGCGTACTATCGCATTTATTCTGGTCATCGCTGCTGTGGTCCAATTTACTAAAATGTTCATCGAAAAAACCAGCCCCTTACTGTATCGCGTACTAGGTGTCTTTCTGCCCCTTATCACAACCAACTGTGCTGTCTTGGGAGTGGCCTTACAAAATGCCAATAAAGACCTCAATTTTATGCAATCGTCCCTCTATGGCTTTGGTGCGGGTGTTGGATTCTCGTTAGTTTTGATTTTCTTTTCAGCAATGCGTGAACGTCTCGCCGCCGCTGATATTCCACAGCCTTTTCAAGGCGCTGCAATCGCTATGATTACAGCAGGTTTAATGTCGTTGGCATTCATGGGATTTAGTGGGTTGGTCTAGATGATTGAGTTACTCACTGAAAATATCATGCTTGCCGCGCTAGTATCTCTAGTAGGTCTAGGCGTCTTATTTGGTGGTCTATTGGGTTATGCAGCTGAGAAATTTAAAGTAGAGAGCGATCCTATTGTGGAGAAGCTTGATGAATTACTACCTCAAACTCAATGTGGTCAGTGCGGTTTCCCCGGTTGTAAGCCCTATGCCCAATCAATAGCCGATGGCGATGCTATTAATAAATGTCCACCTGGAGGCCAATCGACCATTAACGCCATTGCAAAATTATTAGATGTAGCTGCACCGTCATTAGATGAGGAGCATGGAGAGGAAGAGATAAGGACTGTTGCATTTATCCGAGAAGATGAATGTATTGGTTGTACCAAGTGTATTCAGGCCTGTCCGGTTGATGCAATATTAGGAGCCGCCAAACTAATGCACACAGTGATAGCGCGAGAATGCACTGGTTGTGACCTCTGTGTTGAACCCTGTCCTGTTGATTGTATCGACATGCTACCCATTGAAGAAGACATTGAGCAATGGCGTTGGTCAATCCCCAAAAAGCAACACCGTTTAATAGCCACATCCTCGTCTGCTGTCCATGAGACACTGACATGAGACAGCTGTGGGAAACTCCTGGTGGCGTCCATCCTCCAGAGAATAAAGTACAGTCTCTCAAATTAGGCATCGGCCACCTGACCATTCCTCAGAAGCTGATTTTGCCGCTTGTCCAACATATAGGTGATGCCGCTATACCCTGCGTAGCAATCGGAGATGTGGTTCTTAAAGGTCAAAAAATTGCATCTGCTAGCGGTGACCTAAGCGCACCTGTGCACGCTCCCACGTCAGGGGTCATAAGCGCTATTGAAGATCGTCCTGTAGCCCATCCTTCAGGAATGTCAGCACTCTGCATTGAAGTTACGAGTGATGGCGAAGAACATTGGATAGATCTACATGGCCATGCTGAGTATAAACAACTCAGCCCTCAAGAAGTTAGTCACCTGATTGCTGATGCAGGAGTTACCGGGCTTGGCGGCGCAGGCTTCCCATCAGCAGCAAAGCTTGATAATAGTCGTACTAGGTCCATTGACACTCTGATTATCAATGCGACTGAATGTGAGCCTTATATTACTGCCGATGACATCCTAATTCGCGAGCGCGCAGCAGAGATCATTCAAGGGATTGACGTCATCAGTCACGTGCTTGATATGCCAAGGAGGGTTTTAATTGGTATTGAAAATAATAAACCAGAGGCGATAGATGCTCTTCGTGAAGCATGCAAAAGCATGGCTATTGAAGTTGTAGCTATCCCAACTAAATACCCATCGGGCGGTGAAAAACAACTTATTTATATCCTTACAGGTCAAGAAATACCCAGCGGCCAATTACCATCAGACATCGGCATGGTATGCGTGAACAGTGGGACAGCTTTTGCCATCAAACGCGCGGTAATTGACGGTCAGCCATTGATTTCAAGAATAACAACAGTTACCGGAGGTGCCTGTAGAATTAATCGTAACTATGAAGTCCTTATAGGTACTCCGGTCAGCCATCTCCTAGAAGAAAATAAGTTTATACGAAAAAATTGCAGTCGTTTAATCATGGGTGGCCCAATGATGGGCTTTAGCCTCGGCTCCAGTGATCTATCTGTTGTAAAAACCACTACCTGTATTCTTGCTCCAAGTCACTCCGAAATACCTGAGGAAGATCCTCAACAACCTTGTATACGTTGTGGTCTCTGTGCGGAGGCCTGTCCAGCGTCTTTATTACCACAGCAACTCTATTGGTATGCGCAATCTGAAGACTACGAACGTCTGCAGGCGCATAATTTGTTCGACTGTATAGAGTGCGGCGCCTGTTCCTATGTTTGTCCCAGTAATATCCCTTTGGTGCAATACTACCGCAGTAGTAAGGGTAATATTATTAATTCGCGCAACACTAAAATTAGCGCCGCAAAAGCGCGCGAGCGCTTCGAATTCCGCCAAGTGAGACTAGATAAAGCGGAACAAGCGCGAGAGGTTAAACGCAAAGCTCGGCGTATCACCACTGAGAAAGCAAAGACGTCTAACTCATCAGCAGCAGACATTATTAACGCAGCTAATCTGCGCGCTAAGGCACGGCAGGCTTCACCCGATCAGCAAAAAGCTAAATTAGAACGAACATTAATGGCTGCGAAAATGCGCCTTGAAGAGGCTCAAGAACGATTAGTGGAAGCTATTAAAAGTGGTAGCGCAGAACAGCAGGCTCAGCAACATGCCAGTGTCGAAGATGCTCGGCAAAAGGTTGAGCAAACAAAACGGCGACTTGAGGAGGTAATTCAGTAGTGGCTTTTAAGCAAATAACCTCACCCCATGGTCACAATCGTCAGAGTACTGGCCGAATAATGCAACTAGTGCTCATCGCCACACTACCGGGTCTTCTCGTACTCAGCTACCAATTTGGCTGGGGTATTCTGATTAATCTGTTCCTCGCAGTCTTTGCAGCGATTAGTGCAGAAGCTCTTATACTTAAAATACGACAGCGACCTATTGGATTATATTTACGGGATTATAGCGCCGTGGTTACAGGAGTTCTGCTCGGTCTGTCACTGCCGCCTTTGGTGCCATGGTGGTTAGTGGTTGTGGCAACAGTATTTTCAATAGTAATTGCCAAGCAGTTATATGGCGGTCTTGGCTCTAATCCTTTTAATCCAGCGATGGTTGGTTATGTTGTTGTATTGATTTCTTTCCCTATTGAGATGACTACCTGGGTGACGCCCGTATCACTACTTCCCGAAGGTATCAGTCACCCAGGGCTTTTTGAATCACTGACAATTGTATTTGCCGGATTTAGTCCCTTGGATGGAGTTACCGGTGCTACACCGCTTGATCTTTTCAAACATAGTGATGGGTTATTGGTCGATCAGATTTATCAAAAATATACCCTTTTTAGCAGTGCTAGTTTCGCTGGTGTCGGTTGGGAATGGGCTAATGTCGCATTTCTACTCGGCGGTTTAGGCTTGCTGAAAGCACGTGTTTTCACTTGGCACGGCCCAGTTGCTATGCTCGTCACATTGGCGACTATGTCTATGCTGTTTTGGGATGCCGGTAGCTCGAATAGCCCCGGCTCTCCATTAATGCATCTATTTAGTGGCGCCGCCATGTTTGGCGCCTTTTTTATCGTGACTGACCCTGTTTCCTCGGCCGTCAGCAATCGTGGAAGACTTTTTTATGGCGCGTTAATTGGGCTACTGGTTTATGTAATACGCGCCTGGGGAAGCTATCCTGATGCAGTGGCATTTGCGGTGCTTTTAGGTAATTTTGCCGCACCCTTTATCGATAACTACACGGTACCGAGAACTTACGGCCATAATCAACGCCGCAAAGCTACAGCAAAGGAGGAAGACGAATGATCCTTTCGTCCATTCGAGACAATGCCCTCGCTCTTGCCCTATTTGCTTTAATAACAGCCCTTTTGTTGTCATCAGTTAATAACCTAACTCGTGATCGAATTGCAAAAGCGGAGAGACGTGCAGCACAAAGTGCTCTTTTAGAGATAGTGCCGTCAGAGCGCCACGACAACGACATGTTGCTTGATACTCAGCCTATCCCATCGCAATTTTGGTCGCTACTGGGACTTGAGAATGGTGGTAATGTCCATATTGCCCGATATAACAACGAACCCGTTGCAGTAATTATTCCCACCATCAGTCCTGAGGGATATAGTGGTGATATTGCTATGCTTGTTGGCGTAAATCTTGATGGCAGTGTGGCTGGGGTGCGAGTTGTAAAGCATCGGGAAACTCCAGGTCTGGGCGATAAGATAGAACTACGTAAAAATTTGTGGATTCTAGATTTTAACGGCCGATCTCTAAGTAATACACCACGTCAAAAGTGGGCGGTTAAAAAAGCAGGCGGTGATTTTGATCAATTTACAGGAGCCACCATTACGCCAAGAGCCGTCATTAATCAGTTGGTTAATACACTGACGTATTTCGATCAAGACAACGAGAGACTTTTCGCCTTAGAACAGACACCTAAGACACAGGAAAAATAATGAGTCAGGGGTTCAAAGAAATCACAACCAACGGGCTATGGCACAACAATCCAGCGCTAGTGCAACTGCTAGGTCTATGCCCGCTACTTGCGGTAACCTCTACTGTCGCCAACGCGCTGGGTTTAGGCCTTGCCACTCTTCTGGTCTTGGTTGGCTCAAATACCATAGTCTCGCTTATTCGCAATCATGTTAGTGATGCCGTGCGTCTTCCTGTATTTGTCATGGTTATAGCCTCATTTGTGACCTGCACCGAGATGCTCATGAAGGCTTACACTTACGAGTTGTACCAGATTCTTGGTATTTTTGTACCCTTGATAGTCACCAATTGTGCGATTCTTGGCAGAGCTGAGGGTTTTGCTAGTAAAAATTCAGCGGGGTTAGCTGCTCTAGATGGTTTTATGATGGGACTAGGGTTCTTGCTGGTATTAGTAGCTTTAGGTGCAGTAAGAGAGCTACTTGGCCAGGGCACACTCTTAGTTGATATGCATCTTTTGTTCGGCCCCAGCGCGATGAACTGGCTTATAAAACCCTTCGGCGAAAGTTATAGCTTTTTAATATTTGTTTTACCACCAGGTGCATTTCTCGTCACTGGTTTGCTTATTGCCCTAAAAAACATGCTTGATGATATGGCTAAGACTCGCTCAGATTCCCAAAAGTCTAAACCGGTCAAAGGCGCTAAGCGGGTCAGGACTACAGGTCATATAAGTTAGTGTTCAATAACTATCTATATCCTTGTCAAACAACATATTAATATCACGAAAAGCTTTAAACTCCAGATAATTGTTACTGGGGTCCCGAATAAACAAGGTCGCCTGCTCTCCCCTGAGGCCCTCAAATCTTAAATAGGGCTCAATCACAAAATCAACATTAGCTTTTCTCAATCTATCAACGAATTCTTGATATAACTCCCAGTCTAGAATCAAGCCAAAATGAGAAGCTGGCACAGCATGATCATCTACTGGGTTAGTCACAGCAGCAGGATGATCTTTTGGGTCAACCAGGTGAGCAACTAACTGATGTCCAAAGAAATCAAAATCAATCCAACGGTCGGACTCTCGACCGGAGACGCAACCAAGAATATCGACATAGAAAGTACGTGCTTCTTCCAAATCAATAACGGGAAATGCTAGGTGAAAAAGAGGCTGAGTAGTCATGGTAAGAGGTCGTAATGATTTAGTTCGCAGAGTAGCACGCTCGAATCAGAAGAGTACTGAAATCGAGCGTGCAAATGATATTACGGCTGATTAGGGCATTCTGTACAAGGCACAGATTTTGTTGCCTGACGGATCACGTAAATAAGCCAAATACATACTCATGGGGCTCCCCTCGCGCACTCCTGGAGGATCTTCGCAGGTGATTCCACCATTGGCAATGCCAGCAGCATGCCAAGCATCAGCGGCTTCGGGGCTATCCACAGCAAAACCCAAAGTACTTCCGTTGCCATGGGTCGCAGGCTCACCATCGATTGGTTTACTCAACATAAAAATACTACCATCAGCGAAATAAAAGCAACGACCCTTGGGGTCCATAACCCCTGGTTTGTGGCCAATAGCACCTAAAACGGCGTCGTAAAAAGATTTGGATTCATCGATGTTGTTCGCACCGATCATTACGTGACTGAACATATTTCTTCCTTATAGTTAAGTATTAAAGTTAATATTTTGGTGGGCGCACGAACTCTGTTGTCTTTGTACTACGCGATTAACGCAGAGCATATTACGGTTCAGGTACAAAAACTTCAACCGCACTTCTGCAGTTAAGCAGTCAGTCTCTACTCAGTGAATAGATGGGTATTTTTGACCATTCGTACTAATGATATCTTTGCTAATGATTACCACGGCAGATCATCCAAATCTAGGTTGCCGCCACTGAGTATAATAGCAATTCGTTTACCATGAAAATCTTCCGGTTGATCCATAATAACTGCTAGCGGAACTGCTGCTGAAGGCTCAACGATAATTTTTAAACGACTCCAAATGAGTTTCATTGCCTCCACAATCCGCGCCTCGGATGCCAATAAGATATCATCAACCTGCTCGGTTATAATCTCAAAATTACGTACCCCCAGCGTAGCACGCAAGCCATCAGCGATAGTGTTAGGGGCAGATTTAGCGACCCTTACTCCAGACTTGTATCCCTGCCAAGCATCATTAGCCATTTCAGGTTCTGCTCCGATAACCAGAGTCGATTCACTTCCTTTAGACTGCTTAACCACCAGCGCTGAGCCACCGAGCAAACCACCGCCACCAACCGGCGCCATGAGCATATCAATGGGCTGTCCAATTTGAGACAAGGTTTCCAGAGCGGCGGTACCCTGACCTGCGATAATTCTATTATCATCATAGGCGTGAACCAAGCTAGCTCCCGACTGAGCAATTAGGTTGGTTACAGTCGCTTCTCGGGCAGCCATCGTCGGCTCACAGTAAACCACCGTTGCACCATAACTAATTACCGCATCTTTTTTAGCTTGAGGGGCATTATCAGGCATAACCACAGTACATGGCGTTTGTCGCATAGCGGCGGCCCAAGCCAGAGCAGCACCATGATTGCCTGAAGAATGAGTGATCACGCCTTTGCTGAGACTATCTTGGTCCATGGAAAACACTGCATTGCAGGCTCCACGAGCTTTAAATGCCCCTACTTTCTGAAAATTGTCAGCTTTGAAGAACAGCTCACAACCAAATATTTTATTGAGTTGGGCACTCTGCAAAATAGGTGTGCAGTGGATGTAGGGGACTATCCGCTCATGGGCTTGCTGGATATCTTCAATAGTTAATTTCATGGGAGCAGTTTAGCGCAGTTGCAGGGTCACTAGCGACTAAAACTATTAATAGGCGAATAGGTAATTTGCCATATACTTAGGGTAGGTTTGTCGGACATCGACCTAATGTTTGCCAAGGAGTAGAGAGTTGTAATGGATAAAATCGAATACTGGTTAACCGTGCCGATCATTCAGGTCGGAGACTTTACGCTTCGGCTTGCAGACCTTGCATCAGCAATGGGTATTATTGTTCTTACAGTCATTATTTCAAAAATTCTGACTCGCGCAGCCACGCTTGCGGGTGAGCGCACTCGCGCTCAAGATCAAAATATTTATGTTGTTAATAGGGTCCTTAAATATTTAGTCTATGCCTTAGGTACAGTGATGGCTCTGTCAGAGCTGGGGTTTAGCTTTGATAAGTTAGCCATTATCGTAGGAGCATTAGGTGTTGGTATTGGGTTTGGCCTTCAGTCTATTGTTAATAATTTTGTTAGCGGTATTATCATTCTGTTCGAAAAATCTCTGCGAGTTGGAGATTTCATTGAGCTACCCAATGGTTTATTGGGAGAGGTACGCGAGGTCAATATTCGCAGCACGCTGATTCGTACTCTGGATAACGCTGATATTCTCGTCCCCAATTCAGACTTTATTACTAATCAAGTCAACAATTGGACCCTCAATGATGATGTTAGACGCTTTAATATCTACTTTAGTGTTGCCTATGGCAGCGATCTAGAACTGGTGCGGAAGGCTGGGCTTGAGGCCGCAGATCAGGTCCCACTCACCATTCACCGAGACAACCTTATGCCGGATATCTTAATACGTGAATTAGCTAATTCGGGCATAGAGTGTTCACTATCAGTATGGACCGAAGGTGACCTAGTTAAGCGACCAGGGCTAGTCACTTCCACCTATCTAACATCTATTTACAACAGCCTTGCCGCTCACGGAGTGGAAATCCCCTTCCCGCAGATGGACGTGCATATGCGAGGCTAGTTAATCCTGAATCCATAAAAAAGCCGCTCACTGGAAGCGGCTTTTTTATTGGCAACAGAGTCTATTTCTGAAGATCACGACCGCGGTTGGCAGCAATCCTTAAGCGCAGCGCATTAAGTTTAATAAAGCCTTCAGCATCCGCTTGATTGTAGGCCCCACCATCATCATCAAAAGTGGCAATAGTCTCATCAAACAGGCTATCAGACGCAGATTGGCGGCCAACCACACTAACACTACCCTTATAGAGCTTTATTCGCACATCGCCGTTTACTGCCTCCTGACTTTGATCAATTGCAGTTTGCAGCATTAAACGCTCTGGGGCCCACCAGTATCCGTTGTATATAAGTTTGGCATAACGTGGCATCAACTCATCTTTAAGGTGAGCAACCTCTCGATCCAGGGTCAGGGATTCGATGGCACGATGGGCTTTCATCATTACGGTACCCGCTGGAGTCTCGTAGCATCCCCGCGATTTCATACCTACATAACGATTCTCAACGATGTCTAATCGACCAACACCATTAGCACCAGCAATCTGGTTTAAGTGTTCGATAACTGTTGCCGGTGACATTGATACGCCATCAATAGCGACTATATCGCCCTTCTCATAGCTAATGGTCATGAACGTTGCTTCATCAGGTGCATTTTCTGGCGAAACGGTCCAACGCCACATATCCTCTTCAGCCTCTGACCAAGGATCCTCTAAATTACCACCCTCGTAGGAGATGTGAAGTAAGTTTGCATCCATGGAAAAAGGTGATTTTTTACCACGCTTCATTTCTACGGGGATGTTATGAGTCTCACAGTACTCCATTAATTTATCCCGCGAATTTAGATCCCATTCACGCCATGGAGCGATGACTGTAATACCTGGCTTAAGCGCATAGGCTCCCAGTTCAAAACGAACTTGATCATTACCTTTTCCCGTTGCCCCATGGGAAATTGCCTCAGCCCCGGTTTCATTAGCGATTTCGATCATCCGCTTAGCTATTAGGGGTCGAGCAATAGAGGTACCCAATAGATACTCGCCCTCGTAAATAGTGTTCGCGCGAAACATGGGGAATACATAATCTCGGGCATACTCTTCACGAAGGTCTTCTATATAGATCTCCTGGACCCCAAGGGCTTCAGCTTTTGCGCGAGCTGGCTCAACTTCTTCACCCTGACCAATGTCCGCGGTAAAAGTGACGACTTCGCACTGATATTCTTCTTGCAGCCACTTCACAATAACCGAAGTATCTAACCCACCTGAGTATGCTAAAACTACTTTGTTAACTGATGACACCTGATTTCAACCTTGTATGGATAGTAAAGATCGCGGATTTTACCTGAACCGGCGTTTGGATTCACTGTTTGTCTACGTTTGGGTATATAACTTATTGATCAAAGGGATTTCAGCGGAGTCAAATAGCCGTAAATTTTGGGCAAAAAATTTGTGCAAATCTGCTTTATCTGGAAAACCATAATAGCAGCCCTCACCATTTGGAAGAGTCGTCGTTATCTGACCTGTTCGTGCCAACTCATCCACCGCGGCACCAATCTCCAGACAGCCATCACGGTACAGATTCAAAACATTCAGCGTGTAGGAAAGCGCCATATTTAGTGGAATTGACGCCTTCGCAATGATTGCGCCACTATCTATGGTGCAATCGCTAATCCTGTGAAGGGTTGTTCCGATTAAAGAGTCCTCATTGAGCATGGCTCTGAAACTTGCCATAACGCCTCGATAGTCAGGTAAGAGACCTGAATGCAGATTAATCACCCCATGTTTGGGCAGGTTAATGACGTGGTCTTGAAGAATTAAACCAAAACGCACCGAAATAATAAGATCCGGTTCAGTAGCCGCTATTTTTGCCACTGCTTGTGGAGTATTAATCTGATTATCACAGTCAATGAAATTCTCTAAACTCCATCCCATAGACTGGGCTAACGCACAAAAGGTGGGTCGACCATCGTTGAGTAAATTATTTTCAAAGTTTGCTAACTCAATTAGTGGTTCAGGTCGTCGTTTATCAGCACCCACCTTTTCTGAAATGAATATCGAGATATTTTGTCCCTCGAGTATCTGAATTAGGTGACTAAGCGCCAAATGGCTTGCTAAATCGCGATTAACTAGCAGTGCTATGTTCATATCATGACTAATCGTTTATTGTTTGAAGTTAGTTTTTCACAAAACCTATTATGAAGCTATGGTTTGCGGTAGCATTCACATGTTAACAATGGAGCTCAACATAATGGATTCAATCACAATCATCCGACCTGATGACTGGCATCTCCATCTGCGAGATGATCAGGCTTTAGTGACCTCGGTTCCTGCTGCAGCAAGAGGATTTGGACGCGGCATTATCATGCCTAATCTTACCCCTCCGGTTACCAAAGTTGCTCTAGCTAGTCATTATCGTGAGCGTATTCTTGCCCAGCGACCAGAAGGTTCAGATTGGCAGCCATTAATGGTGCTCTATCTTACCGACAACACCAGCCCTGATGAAATTTATGCCGCTGCTGAGAGTGGTTTTGTACATGGCTGCAAATATTATCCTGCTGGCGCCACCACCAACTCTGATTCTGGCGTTACGGACCTTAACAACATGCACTCAGTGTTCACAGCCATGGAAGAAGTCGGCATGGTGCTACAAATGCATGGTGAAGTTACCTCACCAGACATTGATATATTTGATCGCGAGGTAGTGTTTATCGAACGCCATTTGCGATCTTTGGTAGACCAATATCCGAATCTCAAAGTCATTTTAGAACACATTACTACTGAGCAGGCAGCTGACTTTGTAATGAGTGCGAGTGATAATGTTGGTGCGACCATTACTCCACAGCATTTACTCTATAATCGAAACCATATGTTGGTGGGCGGTATTCGTCCACACCTATTTTGCTTGCCCATATTAAAAAGAGACATTCACCAACAGGCCCTAATCAGTGCTGCTACCAGCGGTAACCATAAATTCTTTTTGGGTACCGACTCAGCACCTCATACTAAGGGTGCAAAAGAAAGTGCCTGCGGTTGTGCCGGCTGCTTTAGTCATCACGCAGCCATCGAGCTATATGCTGAAGTGTTTGATCAAGCAGGTGCAATGGATAAATTAGAGGCCTTCGCCAGTATCAATGGCCCGGATTTCTATGGTCTTCCCCATAACACAACAAATATTGTGCTTAACCGTCAGTCATGGCTACTTCCGGAGAGCCTTCCTTTTGAAGATACTGTGCTAGTGCCATTGGGTGCAGGCACCACATTAAAATGGAAGTTAGCTGAATGATGGAGAATCTCCAAGAGAGCTCTGACACTTTTATGGCGCAACGCTTTCGTGGATTTTTACCGGTGGTGGTTGACGTTGAAACCGGTGGTTTTGACTCTCATAGAAACGCCCTACTTGAAGTGGCTGCAGTTTTGTTAGAAATGGACGGTCAGGGCAATTTACAAATTAAAGAAAGCTATAGTAAGAATATAGAACCTTTCCCTGGCGCCATTGTTGAAGAGTCTGCCCTAGAATTTACCGGCATTGATATCTATGACCCAGATCGCATGCCCGAAGAAGAAGGCGAAGCTCTGCGGGAGATTTTCCAACCCATTCGACGTGAAGTATCTATTACTGGTTGCACTCGCGCCATAATGGTTGCCCACAATGCCCATTTTGATTTAGGTTTTATCAATGCTGCAGTTAATCGCGCTAATATCAAACGCAACCCGTTCCATCCATTCTCATGTTTTGACACCTCTGGCCTAGCCGGTCTTGCCTATGGGCAAACTGTTTTGGCTAAAGCCTGCAAAGCTGCAAGTATCGACTTCAATAATAACGACGCGCACAGTGCACTCTATGACACCGTTAAAACTGCTGAGTTATTCTGCGGTATTGTTAATCGCTGGAAGGAGCTGGGTGGGTGGCCACTCAAGCCTTAACTTTTGACTACCCTCTAAGTTGATAAATGACCTATCCCCTTCTTCTATTAACTTAGTTAGCACGGCTACTCTGTCTTGAAGTTGCGTAAGGTCTTCTGGTAATAATCGTATGCCTGATTAACAAAAAACAGAGCGCTAGCTATGGTCTCTGGAACAAGAATAGTGATTTTTCGAGAAATCATTAGCCATCCCTAGCCAAAAGCCCTATTTAGGGCGGTACCATTATTATTTAACCTCTTAACGCTGATGAACCGTCCAGCGATATTTCGCAATTACACCCGTCGTATCCACTGCCTTACCATCGATATAAGCAGGCGTAAAACGCCATTCTGATACAGCCTTTTGTAACGCTTTTTTTGCTGACCTACCAGACCCATCAACGACTTTTACATCATCCGTCAAACCTAATTTAGTAATAGTGTATACCACCTCGGCCCACCCATTCCTGCCAATATGGCCAGGAATATTTTTAAAGATCACTTCGTAAGGTGTATTTTTATTTTCGCTAGTTTGTGAATCAATTGAGACACTGTAAGACGCGGCCAACCCCGTCTCATTGAGCCGATCATATACTGTTACCAAGAATCCTCGAGCATATTTAGAAACAATAGGACTATCAAGAGCATTTTTCAGGTAGGGAATTGCTTTTCTGTGCTTTCTAATAGCCAATTGGTTTTTCGCCAACCTTAAATTGGCCTTTCCATAGCCATCAGATGAACGTCCTAATTGCTCTAGAAAAATTTCACTTGCCAGCTCAGCATATCTACTAGATGTCCGAAGTCTTCCTTTAGTATTTAAATATGACACCGCCTCTTCTGAAATTTGAAGGCAAAATTCAGCATAACCCAAGGATTCTCTCCCTACCTCATGAGCATAAATATCTGATGCTCTTTTATAATTCTTATTAATATATCTATTTTCATGTTCTTCATTTGCTAAATCCATCAGCAAATCAATTAGCTCAATTGATTCATCTCCGTGCAATTCTTCAGACAATTTAAGAGCTCGCTGCAAAAACTCATAACGTTCTCCAGACAATCGAGGATGGGACATCGCTAAGTTATGTGTAAGAAAAATAATATTTGGGTTTGAATCTTCGAAGATCAATAATCCAGCATTTAGTGCATCTTGGGCGCAGGTAATTCTTTTTTGACCGTAAAGACTAGCGTTTTTATAGCATTTTTGAGCTGCATTAAAGTTTTTGATGTTGTCGGTTCGAGTCGTATCAGAAAAACTAGGTATAGCAACTACAATTAAAAAAAGTGGAATCCATTTCATACAATCACCCCTACTTAAATCCTAGACCAGCTATGCAAAAATGTCTAGCTAGGGAAAAATTAGGTGGCGATCTTTCCTAGATGGCTACAAGTTCTGACCGCGTAGACGATTTTAAGACGTTTTCACAATATGCTGAGGAATAAGGATTAAGGCAAAACTATTAAAATCGCTAGCGTACACCTTAACAAAAAGCACCACTGGATACTTGATACCTATTTGAAAATTGGATCTAAACTACACATCCTGGCGTTTAACCCAAAAATCAGCGTTATCGATGCCTGCGGCTTCTGCGTCAAACGTGGGATCAAATCCGTCTTTGAGTTGTGTCTCGTAATCTTTTAGCGCTAACAATGCCGGTCGTTGCAAAATCAAGATCGCTACAATATTCAACCAAGCCATAGCACCGACACCAACATCACCAAGTGCCCACGCTAGGTCAGCGGACTTGATGCCGCCGTACATGACAGATGTCAGCACCAACCATTTTAAAAATATCATTAACCAAGGGCGGTGCACCGCGCGATTGATATAAGTGACATTTGTTTCAGCAATGTAGTAGTAAGCCAAGATAGTCGTGAATGCGAAGAAGAACAGCGAAACTGCCAATAGACTGGCACCCAAACCTGGCAGTATGGTTTCAAAAGCGCTTTGAACATAGATAGGTCCCGCTTCTACGCCGGCCAGTCCTGTATACAACATAACTCCGTCGGGTCCCTGCACATTATAAAGGCCAGTAAGCAAGATCATAAATGCTGTGGCAGTGCAGACAAACAACGTATCAATATAAACCGAGAAAGCCTGCACCAACCCCTGCTTAGCTGGATGTGAAACTTCCGCCGCGGCTGCCGCGTGAGGAGCTGTGCCCTGACCCGCTTCATTGGAGTAAATACCTCGCTTAACACCCCACTGGATTGCCATGCCTATAATCGCGCCATAACCTGCTTCTAGACCAAACGCACTATTGATGATCAAGCTAAACATCGCGGGGATTTTCTCGTAATTAGCGCCCATGACTATCAAGGCAATCAAAATATAACCAAGTGCCATGACAGGAACGACGACTTGGGTGAAGCTAGCGATGCGGCGAACACCCCCAAACACAATCAAAGCCACGCCGATAGCGATGACAGACGCCCCAACAACAGGGGGTACGCCCCAAGCGTTTTCAACGGCTGCGACAATACTGTTGGCTTGAATCCCCGGCAGACAGAAACCAACCGCAATAATGGTACAGGCGGCAAATAACCAGGCATACCACTTTTGACCCATGGCTTTCTCGATGAAATATGCTGGCCCCCCGCGGTACATACCTTTTTCATCTTTTTCTTTGTATATTTGTGCCAGTGTTGCCTCTACATAGGCTGTGGATGCACCAAGAAATGCCACCAACCACATCCAGAAAACTGCACCTGGACCACCCATGGCAATGGCCGTTGCGACACCTGCAATATTACCTGTACCAACACGACCGGATAACGAAATTGCTAGGGCCTGAAAGGAAGATACGCCCGCATCGGAGCTTTTCCCTTGGAACATCAATTTTATCATGTGCCGAAAATGACGAATCTGTAGAAAGCGAGTACGGATGGAGAAATAGAGGCCAGTTCCAAGACAGAGATAGATAAGAGCTGAGCTCCATATAATGCTATTTAGATAATTTACAAATGCTTCCAAGGTATTTCTCCGCTTTTTTTATTTGATTCTGTTGCGCATGTTACAGCTCAGTCAAGAATGAGCAAAATGTTAAATGCTATTATTGTGCTCCAGTCATAAGTCTTTGATCTGAAGTCTCAACGGAATTTCAATATCCGCTTGTGTGTGCTGCAGCATTATTCGATGCAAGTTGTCAAAAAAAGCACCTGCCATTTCGGCGGTTTTTCTCGTGTCCATATCAACGTGACCCAGCACAGTTTCGTAAATGGCGCATAGTTGATCTTTTTCATTAAGCATAACGGCGGTGAGATGAATTAGTTTTTTGTTTACTCTATGCAATCTATATCGGGTTACAACAACTTCATCTAACAGGCATTCATTAATATATTTAATGTTGTCTTCAAGAGTGAAGGAAGAAAATCCAGAATCAAAGTATTCTTTTGAAAAACCTAATTCGGCTATGTAAAAGTCTTCAATAGACTCGCCAAATATTTTTGAATAATACAAAACATTCATGTGCCCATTTTGATCACACATATCTTGGGTAATGCGTATGGGTTGGGAGGTGTGAGGAAAAGCACTCTTTATAGTCATAAATAGTTCATCAGTAATAAGTTGTGGATTATTTTTTTTGCAGTGTTAGAGCCAGCTGATAAAGCTGTTTTTTGTCGTCGCCGGTAATCTTAGCGGTGAGGGATGCTGCTTTAGTGATGGGTAAATCTTTCATCAATATTTTTAAAGTCTTTTCAGCATCATTTGAGAGACTCCCGCCTGCGGTAACATTACCTCCAATGACAACAACGATTTCACCTCGCTGTTGATTGCTATCAACTTTTATATGTTCAAGTAATTCATCGAGGGTACCATGAAGATAAGTCTCAAAGGTCTTACTGATTTCTCTCGCCACAAAAGCGGTCCGGTCAGAACCAAATACATCGGATAAATCTTGCAAGGTTGCCAGAATACGATGGGGAGCCTCATAACAAACAAGGGTATCGGTTACTGACTTAAGGGTTTCAAGCGTTTTCTGACGCTGAGTTGATTTCGCTGGGAGAAAACCAATAAAACGGAATTTGTCGGTGGGTAATCCCGAAACACTTAACGCAGAAATAGCTGCGCAGGCACCAGGAATAGGAATTACCTCAATACCCTCTTTGCGGGCGCGAGCAACCAAGCGATACCCTGGATCTGAAATCAGAGGAGTACCCGCATCAGAAATTAACGCCACATTTTTACCAGTCCCAAGTCGATTGAGAATTCTGTCAGTGCTTTTCTGGTCAGTATGATCATGATAAGCAATGCAAGGAGTATCTATATTAAAGTGTTCTAGTAGTTTTTTACTGTGGCGGGTATCTTCACAGGCAATTACACTAACAGACTGGAGAGTAGAGACCGCGCGAGGTACCATATCGGTTAAATTGCCGATAGGCGTGGCAACAATATATAACGTACCGGATTGATTTGGATTCATGAGCAAACAATTTCTTTTAAAGATTCTTAGTATAGGGTGCATCTTAGCCTTTATTGGCGGTTGTGCGCCAACTGCGACCACAGATAGTGGCAGAGTTCCTGTCACCTATATTTCTGAGGCAGAGGATCTTACTGCATTAGAGCAAACAGAACTATTATTTGGACAGGCGCAGTTATTAAATCAACAAGGCAAAGAAATGCTAGATGTGGCCATATTATTTGCCAAAAGTGGTAGCTTGCAGCGAAGTACAGAAACTCGGGCTCTTGTTAACAGTGATCTGCTGACTGATCAGCTATTTATTGAATATACCTTTTTAGGTGTTGAGTTAAATATGCAAGCCGATGACCCAACCGCAGCCTTATCAAACATTGAAGACCCACGATTCTTGCAACTACAATCCTATTTAGGCCGCCAGTATCAACATCGTCTGTTGAGTATTAGAGCAGACATTTACACTGAGCTAGGGGATTCAATAGCTAGTCTCCGAAACACAATAGCATTAGCAACCCTGTTAGAGAACAAATCTGATATCTCAAATGTTCACAACAAAATTTGGCGTCAACTAGCCAGGCAACCCTTTAATACTTTGAATCAGTACTCAATGGACTCCGATCCAATCCTTGCTGGATGGTGTGAGCTTGCTGCAAATGGCAGGCGTTATCAAAATAATAAAGAAGCCCAGTTTGTGAATTTTATTGGCTGGAAAAATAATAATAAGAATCACCCCGCGGCGATTATTCCTCCCAGTTGGTTCAATCAGAGACAAAATAATGCTGGCTACTCATCCCAAGTAGCTATTCTGCTTCCACTACAGGGAGATTACAAAGGACCTAGTCAAACATTTTTAGATGGCTTCATGGAAGCTTATTACGAGCTATATCAACAAAATAGAACAGAATCTCCAAATGTAAGAATTCATGACACATCCTTGCAAACTATAGAGCAAGCCTACGGAAACGCGGTGGCAGAAGGCGCTGATATGATTATTGGTGGAATTCGCCAATCTGAAACTGAAGCTCTAACCAAGATGTCAGTGCTAGAAGTACCAACAATTAGTTTAAACCGAATAGACAGTGGCGATATCGTGCAGAATCCAAATCTGTTCCAGTTCGGTAATTCCCAACAGGATGAAATACGACAAATCGCTGATGAGGCATGGAAAAAAGGCTACCGCAGAGCTCTTTTTATCGCTCCTGAGAATAACTGGGGACAGCAAGCTACGGCAGTCTTTAACTCCCACTGGCAAGATAAAAATGGTGTTCTTGTTGATCAAGTTACATACCCCGATTCAGTTAAAGATTTTACCAAATTCCTTAAAAAACCTCTGCAAATTGATTTAAGTGAAAGTCGTGGTATCCAGTTAAGACGTTTTGTTAATAGCCGTGTCATCTATACCCCTAGACGACGGCAAGATATTGATTTTGTTGTGGTGCTGGGCTACCCAGAGAGAGTCCGACAGATAAAACCTGCATTGGACTTCTTGTGGGCAGCTGACTTGCCTGTTTATTCAAGCTCAGAAATATATAACGGGGTTTCGCAATCAGGATTAGATCGAGATCTTGGTGGGATTCAGTTTACAGCTATGCCATGGTCTCTCCCAGGACAATTAAGCTCTGAACTAAACTCTGACCAAACGATGCACATCGCATATAGACAGCTTTATGCGAGGGGGCATGACTCTTTTTTAATTCATCGTAATTTAAGTAGCCTTCAAAATAACTCACAGGCACCTCTGTTTGGTTCCACTGGAATACTCAGTCTTTCAGACGGAATCATTAGGCGCCAAGTTCAGTGGGGAGAGTTTCAACAAGGAAAGGTTAGAAACGTTCGACCATAATCTAACAATTTAAAATAATATAGAGGTCAGAGAAATGGATTTCAATGACAGACATTCGAGGAAAGAAACATCCTTAAAAATCGGGGCAGAGGCCGAGCAATTTGCCCATGATTATCTATTGGCAAATGGTCTTATCCCTGTGAATCGTAACTTTAACACTCGCCGTGGTGAGATCGATATAATAATGCAGGACAAAGAACAGTTAGTGTTTGTGGAGGTGCGGTTTCGTCAGTCAAACCGATTTGGTAGTGCAGAAGAGTCTATTACTCAGCAAAAGCGAAAAAAGATAAAAGCCGCTGCCGCAATCTATATGCAGAGCCACAAGATGAGCAACAATACGCAGGCCAGATTTGACGTGGTCGCATTGACTGGAGATTCAAGAAGCAGCTCTCAGTTTAGTGTAAACTGGATTAAAAATATCTTCATTGAATGACTAACTGGCAAACGTTCACCTCTGGAGAAAAATACGTTAGGCGTGGATGTTTTGGAAATTATGGAACAAAAAATATTTAGTCACTTTCAAAAAATGATCGAAACCACAATGGTTGTGGGAGATCTCTTCTCAGGATCTATTGCGAGTGCTGCAGAAAGTATTAGCTCCACACTATTAGCTGGAGGGACTATTTTTAGTTGCGGGGACAAGTCTGGAATCTTAGCCGCCGAACTTTTAACCAACTATCTAACATCGGGATTTGAGATTGAAAGGCCTGGTTTTCCCGCCTTAAATATTAACCAGCTCTGTGCTGCAAGTTCCAACAGGAACCAGCTGTCTAATCTGTTGAGCATCCATGCCCAAAGTAACGATCTATTAGTCGTCACAAGTGCTGGTGACAATGCTCCAGAGCTCATCGCAGCTGTTGAAGCTGCCATTGAAAAAGGTATGACTATAGTGCTACTGTCTGGTCAAAATGACGACAAATTAGTTGGAACTATCGGTTACAATGACGTTCAAATTAGTACAGCTGAGTTTTCAGGCCAGCTAGCAGTCCTGGCCCAAATAGAAATAATACAATGTCTGTCGGCCCTAATAGACGACAAAATCCTTGGAGGGATGTAAATGCGCAATTTCGCTTTGACCTTTGGTTTGATTCTTGTACTGGGTGGTTGTACCTCAATAGTAAATGAGGTCACTAAAGAACCAATACAACCTGACGAATCGGGCAGAACTCTAGGAGCGGACATTGATGATCCTAAAATGAGGACTTTTATAGGGGTCAACATTAAAAAGGCCGATCCTCAACTAAAGAAATCACATATTAATGTCTCAGTATTTAATGCGTTGGTATTATTAACAGGAGAAGTTTCTAGCGCTGAAATGAAATCACTCGCGGGGGACGTTGCGCGGGAGTATCGAGGAGTGCGTCAGGTTTACAATGAGCTTCAAATTCGAGGTAAGACCTCTATTGTGTCGCGTACAAATGACACGATTATAAGTGGGAAAATCAAAGCAAAGTTGGCTTTTAATAAAGAGGTTGATTACTCAGATTTAATACTTATTACCGAGGACAGCGTTGTCTATTTGGTCGGGACAGTCACCAAGGCCTCTGGGGATCTTGCTGCAAATATTGCACGCAATACTAGCGGTGTGCGTAAAGTTGTTAGATGCTTAGAGTACGTGACCGAGTCTTAAATGTTATCCTACAAGCTCAATCGCCATCGCGGTAGCCTCTCCACCACCGATACATAGGCTTGCCATGCCTTTTTTGTCACCCCTACGTTGCATAGCATGAATTAGAGTTACTAGTATACGAGCTCCGCTGGCGCCAATGGGATGACCCAGCGCACAGGCTCCTCCGTGAACATTTAACTTGCTGTGAGGGATACTCAACTCATGCATCGCAGCCATAGCGACCACGGCAAATGCCTCATTGATTTCCCATAAATCTACTTCATCTATACTCCAGCCTACCCGCTTTAATGTATTCTGAACAGCTGTCACTGGAGCGGTGGTAAACCACTCTGGCTCCTGTGCCGACTCATCATAACCATGAATCAGGGCTATAGGTTTCAATCCTCTAGCTTCTGCCTCATCCGACATCATCAAAGCCAAAGCAGCAGCGCCATCAGAGATGGAGCTAGCGTTTGCAGCCGTGACGGATCCATCTTTTTGGAATGCGGGTCTCAATTGAGGTATTTTTTCTGGCTTGGCATTTCCTGGTTGCTCGTCAGTGTCGACAACGACATCACCACGGCGGGTGCTTAGGGTAACTGGAGCAACTTCATTGGCAAAATAGCCCTTCTCGATTGCTTGCTTCGCTCGGCTTAATGATTCAATCGCAAACGCATCCTGCATTTCACGACTAAATTGATATTTTGAAGCACATGTCTCTGCAAAATTACCCATAGCAACACCTTGATAGGCATCTTGCAAACCATCGTATTGCATATGGTCCAACATCTGAGCGTGCCCAAATCGATACCCTTGGCGTGCTTGTGGTAACAAATACGGAGCTCCACTCATACTCTCCATTCCTCCAGCTACGACGACCGATGCCTGACCGGACCTCAGTGCGTTACCACCAAGCATTATAGATTTCATCGCTGACCCACAGACTTTGTTAACAGTAGTACAGGTAGTAGATACTGGAAGTCCCGCTGCTAGGGCTGCTTGTCGCGCTGGTGCTTGCCCTTGCCCTGCAGTCAGGACAGAGCCCATTAAAACCTCATCAATATCAGAGGCATTCAATCCACTCTTACTTATAGCAGAGCTAATTGCTACGCCACCAAGATCAGAGGCCGATAATGAGGACAGACTGCCCATCATCCCACCCATAGGAGTGCGCATGGCAGATAGAATGGCTATAGGATTTGACATGTGAAACTCCAGGTCAGATATGTCGGCGGGTAATCTACTTCACTACCCTAAGGGAAGGCTTAGGTTTAGCCGAAGCCTTTTGATCATCAATATTAGATTGTTGATTAGATTTACTACTTTTTAGCGGTGGCGGCTCTTCAGTCTCATCGGGCTCAAACATCATCCCTTTGCCATTCTCTTGAGCGTAAATTCCGGTAATGGAAAACAATGGTAAATAGAGATCTACAGGCATCCCACCAAATCGCGTCGAGAAATAGACCGCTTCATTGTTCATTTCGAAGTTAGTTACCGCCCGTGGCGCTATATTTAAAACAATTTGCCCGTCATTGACAAACTCCTGAGGCACTTCAACCCCGATGTAGTTCGCATCAACGATAACGTAGGGAGTACACTGGTTGTCGACTATCCAGTCAAAAAATGCCTTCAAGAGATAGGGGCGATTAGAGTGCATGGTTAGTTCGCAAAATCATTCACGAATTTCTCTCTCAAGATCAGTTAAGCTCTCCTGGAAAGAGGGGCGTTCAAACAACCGCTCCATATATTCATGCAAGGGCTTGACGTGGCGATTATTAGGCAAAGAAATTCCCAACTCAGGCAATCGCCATAACATAGGAGCTAAACAGCAATCGACCAAGGTAAATTCTTCGCTCATAAAGTATGGCATCTCTTCAAAAATACCAGCAATGGTGACCAATGACTCTCGGAATTCCTTACGAGCAGCGTCCGCCTTTTTGCTATCAGGGCTTGCCTTAATCTGATCAATTAGTACACACCAATCTCGTTCGATTCTATAGATCCACAAGCGGCTTTCGGCTCTTGCAACTGGATATACGGGAAGAAGAGGCGGATGAGGGAAACGTTCATCAAGGTATTCCATCACTACATTTGACTCATAAAGAGCCAAGTCTCTATCTACCAAAGTTGGCAGAGTCCCATAAGGATTTGCCTCGAGAATTTCTTCAGTTACAGACTTTGGATCGATATCTTCGATATCAACTGTAACCCCTTTTTCCGCCAAAACAATACGAACACGATGGCTATATTGGCACATTGGATCAGAAAATAATGTCATTGAAGAACGTCGCACACTCACCTCACATTTGGTGTTGATAAATTAATTAGCAGAGGATGGCTATCATCCCCAAAATAGAAATTATCGGTTTACGTACGTGGACGAACGTAAACGTTGAATCTCTAGTGGATACCTTTCCAGTATTCTCTATTGAGAAGAACAACAGGAACTAGCAATAATAACAGAAACAAAAGTACCATTTTACCGATATGCTTGCGCTGCTCCGCCATTGGCTCTGCCACATAGGCCAAGAAGTTAACCAAATCAAACATCGCAACATCAAACTCTTCAGGGCTCATACTTCCAGCTTTATCAATCTTAAAACGACCACAGGGATCATCAAGGATATCTTCACCAGTTAAACGATCCCTTTTAATACCACCAAACTCAGAAAGAACTGGTCCAGGTTGGCATTCAGGTAATCCTTGCAGATCGATCAAGACATGGGGCATACCTACATCTTTATAAACCCTGTTATTGACTCCAAGTGGGCGAGACTCATCTGCATAAAAGTTGCGCAGGTAAGTGTAGAGCCACTCAGGAGAACGCGACCGAGCGACTAGTGTTAAGTCAGGTGGTTCAGCACCAAACCATCCCTTGGACTCATCGGCTGGCATGGCAATTGTCATCAACTCGCCAATTTTTTGACCTGTGAACACCATATTATCAAGCATCATGTTGTGAGGAATATTTAAGTCATCAGCAACTCTTTCCCAGCGAGAGTATTTAAAAGAATGACATCCCATACAGTAGTTGACCGCCAACTTAGCACCATTCTGCAGAGACGCTTTATCACTTAACTGTGCTTCAAAAGCGTCACAGTCAATAGTGCCGCATGACTTTCCGCTCTCAGCACCCACCGCTTTAATGGGTAACACAACCATTAGCGCAACTACAAAAACTGCACCGAGAGTCCTCCAGAATCCGAGACCACCATCCATCGTAATACGATCAGGTTCTGGTTTAGTCTTTTCGATCCTGGTCCAGAAATAGATACCAATGAAGTAGCTGAAGTATAAAACAGTACAAAGTTGCGAGAGAAGCGTTCGAGCTGGAGTTGGCGCTTTGACGCCTAAGTATCCAAGAATAATAAAGATGGCGGCAAGAACCATTAGCGCAACGCGACTAAATTGACCTTTGTATCTGATCGACCTCACCGGGCTTCTATCAAGCCATGGCAATACAAAAAGGATTGCGATCGCTGCAGCCATCACCATAAAACCACCAAAGGCATTAGGCACCGCCCGCAACATTGAGTAAAAAGGTGTGAAGTACCAAACGGGTGCAATATGCTCAGGGGTTTTTAACCCATTGGCTATTTCAAAATTCGCATACTCTAGGAAGAAACCGCCCATTTCAGGCATGAAGAAAAGGATGCCGCAGAAGACGAAGAGGAACACAACGATGGGTACCAAATCGTGAATAACAAAGTAAGGGAAGAAGGGAATACCATCAATCGGGTTACCATTTTCATCCTTATACTTTTTAATGCTCACACCGTCAGGATTGTTAGAACCTACATCGTGCAAAGCTATAATATGCATAACCACTAATGCAATAAGGATGATGGGTATGGCCACAGCATGAAGCGACATGAATCTGTTCAAGGTAATCCCAGAGAGTAGATAATCTCCTCTAATCCACTGCACAAGATCCTCGCCTATCACAGGGATCGTACCAAACAAATTAATAATTACCTGTGCGCCCCAATAGGACATTTGACCCCATGGCAACACATAGCCCATGAAAGCTTCTGCCATCAAAGCCACGTAAATTGTCATTCCAAAGATCCATACCAACTCACGAGGTGCTTTGTATGACCCATACATGAGCCCTCTAAACATGTGCATATACACTACAATGAAAAATGCAGAAGCACCTGTAGAGTGCGCGTATCGAATAATCCAGCCGAGATCAACATCTCGCATGATATATTCCACAGACGCAAACGCTTGCTCTGCAGAACCCTGATAACTCATTAACAGCCAGATTCCGGTGATTAACTGAATAACCAAAACGACCATTGAGAGCACACCAAAGTAATACCAAAAATTAAAATTCTTCGGCGCATAGTACTCTGCCATGTGCCTGTTCCACTCGCGTTTGAGTGTTGGCATTCTTGAGTTAAACCAAGCTGCAAAACCTTTTTCTTCACTCATGACTAAGCAACCTCCGTATCGATGCCGATTACAACAACACTATCTGACTCATAACTATGGGGTGGAATCTCCAGATTTTTAGGAGCTGGTACTCCAGCAAAAACACGGCCTGAGAGATCGAACTTAGATCCATGACACGGACAGAAAAAACCGCCTAACCAAGCATCACCACCTAGATCCGCTGCGCCTACATCAGGTCGATATAGAGGGGCACACCCTAAGTGTGTGCACAAGCCAACCAAAATCAAATATTCTTCTTTACCTGATAGGGTTCTTGCGCTTCCATCTACGTAAGCAGGTTGTTTTGCTTCCACAGAATCAGCATCTCGCAAAATATCTGTGTCTAGGGCATTAATTGCCGCAAGAGACTCTTCGGTTCGACGAACGATATAAACCGGCTTACCTCTCCACTCGACGACCATACGAGCGCCGGGCTCAAGTTTTGAAATATTAACCTTTACAGGGGCTCCTGCAGCCTTAGCTTTTGCGCTCGGCTGCCAAGAAGCAACAAAAGGAACCGCAGCGCCAACTACACCTGCGCCTCCAACGACGGAGGTTGCACCTAACAAAAATTTACGGCGGCTCTCATTGACAACTTCACCATTCATGGCGATTCCTCAAGTCAGAATTAACGTTTTGTTTAATAGAAAGTAACAAAAATTGGCGGAATTTGTATTGGTTAACCCGCGACAATTTAGGCATGCGCATGGTACCGGATTTGTTTATTTTAAGCAACAACGGGTGATATAGGAGCTAGCTTAAGTAGCTGATTTTATTAGGTAAAAAAAAGCCCGACCAATGGGTCGGGCTTTTTGAAGAACTTAGAATTATCGCTTAGAGAATTGTGGACGCTTACGCGCTTTGTGCAGACCCACTTTCTTACGCTCAACTTGTCTAGCGTCTCGCGTTAAAAACCCAGCTTTTCTCAAAGGAGAGCGAAGGTTTTCGTCATAGCTGACTAAAGCTCGCGCGATTCCGTGTCTAATCGCACCTGCTTGGCCAAAGTTTCCGCCGCCAGCAACAGTGATATTAAGATCAAATTTTTCAACCATATCAACCACTTCAAAAGGCTGACGAACAATCATTCGCGCCACTTCACGACCAAAATAAACATCAATACTACGATCATTGATTTTAATATCGCCTTTTCCTGAGGTCATAAAAACGCGCGCTGCCGATGTCTTGCGTCTTCCAGTACCATAAAATTGAGTGTCTGCCATAATCTGTTTCCGTTACAGTTCGAGTGTCTGAGGCTGCTGCGCTGTGTGCGGATGTTCTGCACCGGCATAAACCTTCAGCTTTCTAAACATTTCTCGGCCCAATGGACCGCGGGGCAACATGCCCTTTACTGCTGACTGAATGACACGCTCAGGCGCTTTATCAATCAACTGCTCAAAATTAATATCTTTTATTCCACCTGGGTAACCAGTGTGTGAGTAATAGATCTTACCCTTAGCTTTGTTACCTGTTACACCGATCTTCTCAGCATTGACTACAACAATGTAGTCTCCCGTATCCACATGCGGAGTGAATTCGGGCTTATGCTTACCTCTGAGGCGCGATGCAACCTCAGTTGCAAGACGACCAAGAGTTTTTCCATCGGCGTCAATAACAAACCAATCGCGTTCTACTGTTTCTGCTTTTGCACTGTATGTTTTCATTTTTTCCTACCTAACTTTGGGACAACCCCAAAAAGGGTGCGAATTGTAATGATCAGTGAGACCTAATACAAGGGCTGTTTCACGCAAAGTCTAACTTTTTTTAACCTATATTTAGGGACGATGAGGCCTTGCTAGATATTCATGGCTCTGCATCTCTAAAAGTCTGCTCTGAGTGCGCTCAAATTCAAAGCTCAATCTTCCTCCAGAATAGAGGCTCTGCAGGGGCTGCACTGCTGATATAGCGATTTTAACATTACGATCATAAAACTCATCAACAAGATTGATGAAACGCCGGGTAGCATCATTATTAGTCAGTCCCATAGTTGGGACATTGGTAATAATTACCGCATGGAATTCTTTAGCTATCTCAATATAATCATTCTGACTGCGAGGGCCTTGGCATAAGTCGCTAAATTCAAACCAAACAATATCTTCACAAACCTTGATAGCTGGAATTGGGCGCCCTTCCACCTCAAGCTTCACTGCTACTCTAATCTCCCCCTCTACAGGCACCAAGCGATTGAAGATCGCTTCAATATCTTCTTGCGCTTTAGCGTCAAGGGGAGTGCAATAAAGAGGAGCTTTTTCAAGAGCACGCAACCGATAGTCGACGCCACCATCCACATTGATGACATGGCAGTGTTGCTTAATAAGAGCAATCGCTGGTAAGAATCGCTGCCGTTGAAGACCCTCTCTATACAAAAGATCAGGAGTGATATTCGAGGTAGTCACTAAACACACATCTAATGCGAATAGCTCTTTCAATAAATTAGCAAGAATCATCGCATCTGCAATATCACTGACAAAGAACTCATCAAAACAAATAACACTGGTTTCATCTGCTATCTTTCTTGCCACTTGGCGCAAAGGGTTTTTTTCACCTCTAAAGGTAGTCAAATCGTGATGGACTCGCCGCATAAATCGGTGAAAATGAATTCTCATTTTATTGTCAAAAGGAAGGCTTTCGTAAAAATTATCCATTAGATAAGTCTTACCGCGTCCAACTCCGCCCCACAAATAAAGACCTTTAATAGGCGCCATGGGCGCCATGAACAACCTTCTTACCAATTTTTTCCCGTAGCTGGCAGAATCTTTCCGGCGGTTTAATTGAAGGTCAAGATATAAGGTTTCAAAAGCAGCTACTGCAGATTCTTGAGATTGATCAGCGAGAAAACCCTCTTGCTGAACGTCTTTTAAATAGCGTTGTCTTGGAGATGGCATTTAAACAAGGGTTCCCTCTGTGAAATTGTACTGTAACGACCAAACCAATTCGTTTCAACCGTAAAACCCCAGGAGCACAAAAATTGAAATCTGCTGTATACTGTCAGTAATGTTTTCGCTTCGAGCAATCCCGCTATGGGGTAATTAAGCGTATCGTGAACACATAAGACATTATTAATGAGGTCAGATAATTGGAAGAAATCGCAACACCATCATCAACACAAGCATCCAGCATTCCAGAAACTGCGTTTGTGGTTTCCGAGCTAACTCCGACCATCATTGGTTGGTCTGGATTCACAGTGGCAATAGTGGCAGTTCTAGCCTTTGTCGCTGGTGTATTGATCGCGCGTAAGTTCTTACCATCTGCAGACTTGGATGCCTCTGAAACTGTTGAGCTACGGAAAAAACTTGATAAAAGTGACCAGCAACTTAAAAAGTATCAACAAGAAGTATCTGAGCATTTTATTACTGTTTCTCACCTAACGACTAATGTAGCCCAGAGCTATAGAGAGATTAACGAGCACTTGGCAAGTAGTGCAATACGTCTGGCTAGTCCTGAGATTGGTCGCCAGTTACTGAAATCGGGTGGGTCGGATCTATCTCTGCTAGATTCTGATGGTAATCCTTTGGTAGGAATAGAGGACGTAGAGGTTCCACGGGATTACGCCCCTAAAGTACCAGGTGGAGTCCTGAGCGAGGAGTATGGATTAGCGGAAAATGATGCGCAGGACAATATCTCGAAGCCCCCCTCTCAGCTAGCTAGCGAAGACCAAGAGGATTCAGATCCCACCGAAAATGTGAGTTGAAATTTATTACTTCTTTTTAGAAAAGTTTGCGGTAAACACGGAGGTTTACTGTGTCAGAAGCTATGAAAAGCAAATCAAAGGTTATTATTTCAACTGTCCTTCCAGGTTCATGTGTTTTATGTAAGGGCTCTGTAAGTCACCATAATAATTGCTTGTGCAATCTATGTATTGCAAATCTGCCATGGCTTTTAAACAAGTGTCCTAGATGCTCTATCCCTTATGCGCCTGACAAGCTGTGTCCAGACTGCCAAAAGACACCCCCATTATTTCGTCGATGCATATCAGCCATAGAGTATAAAATTGGCTCAGTTGATAAACTCATTATGAATATCAAAAAGAATCCCTTTTGCCCTGAAGTTCAAGAACTTTCGAGACTTCTAGCGCATACCATTGAACAGGCCTATCAAGATACCTGCATACCAAGCATTATTATTCCTGTACCTCTGCATTGGAGAAAATTGATGAGTCGAGGTTTTAACCAAAGTTCCTCAATAGCTCGAACAGTAGCAACCCAGTTCAGTCACACCAAAGTATATGAGAACCTGTTCATACGTCGTAAACATTCCAGCCCTCAACACCTAAAGACTAAAAAACAAAGGATCTTGGATATGCGTGATATTTTCACCATGCGGATACAACACAACAAAGTGCGACGAGGTGCTCAACTAACTTTTAGTGGGAAGTCTGTAGCTATTGTCGATGATGTCGTAACAACTGGGGCCACCGCCAATACTTTAGCGCGCACTCTGCTAAACTCTGGAGCAAAACACGTAGATATCTGGTCCATTGCCAGAACGGGCTGGCATAATGCCTCCTAGTAACGGAAAATAGAGTCATGAAACCCGAAATCACCCTTTTATCAGACAAAGTCTGGCACCATATTTTAGATGAGGCCAGAACCACTGCAACTGAAGAACCACTTTTACAAGATTATTTAGTCAGCACCCTTTTGAATCATGATAATCTCAATACTGCACTCAGCCACCACTTAGCCAACAAACTGGCGAGCATCGCCGCACCTGCGTCAATGCTGTGCACCATTATGTCTGACATTTTTTCTGACCCTGATGTTCTAAATAAAGTTGCTAGGGATATTCAAGCCACTGTTGATCGAGATTCAGCGTGCACACTCTACAGTTCGCCTTTTTTATATTTCAAAGGATTTTTGTCTTTACAGGCCTATCGTGCCGCACACCACTTGTGGACGCAGGGCAAAACTTCTATGGCTCTGCTTTTACAGCACAGAATTTCAGTGACATTTGCTGTTGATATCCATCCAGCCGCGATGATTGGTAGCGGTGTGATGATTGATCATGCAACGGGCTTAGTGATTGGAGAAACTGCAGTTGTCGATGACTCAGTATCAATTATGCAGTCGGTTACCTTAGGAGGCACAGGGAAAGACATTGGTGATCGACACCCGAAGATACGCAAGGGAGTTTTAATTGGCCCTGGAGCCACAATTCTTGGCAACATTGAAATAGGAGAAGGCGCAATGGTGGCAGCATCAAGCGTAGTGCTTAAAGCCGTTGCACCACACACAATCGTCGCAGGAGTCCCTGCGGTTGCAGTAGGAGATGTCGACTTTGATCAGCCTTCAAAAGTCATGAACCACTACTTTCCGTCGTCTTAAAAACCAATCTCTCTAGCACCGCAGCCAGGAAAAACTGACCACTTCGTCAATCGAATTAGACTCTGCCTCACTCATCAGTAATCGATCAACTCCGATTGCAACTCCCGCACACGAGGGGAGACCTGCTTCCAACGCCGCCAATAACTTGATATCAATGTTTACCGGAGATTTTTTGCTTTTCTCTCTGTTAATGCAATCTCTATTGAATCTCGATCGCTGCTCATCCGCATCAGTTAACTCTAGGTAACCATTCCCAACTTCCACTCGATTTAAGAACACCTCAAAACGACGGCTCACTTTTTGCCCAGCACTGTTTACACCAAACTGTGCTAAGGCCGATTGGCATTCTGGATAATCATAGATAATCGCTATGCCGAGAGGTAGTTGAGGCTCGACTTTAAGGCTAAAGATTAAATCTAAACAGTTTTCCCTGGTCTCTTCAGACCAACTCTCAGAAGCCAAACCAGCGGCAATCTCCTGCAATCGATCTAAATCAGCATCTTGAGGATCAAAACCCAAATGATGGACGAAACAATCGATATAACTTATTTTGGTAATATCTATGGTTACGTTTTCAGGTGCAGAGATCACAGATGAGATTAAATCAATTACCTCATCAATCAACTGATGCTCATCCCAGCCACAACGATACCATTCAAGCATTGTAAACTCAGGATTGTGCTTACTACCTACTTCTCCATCTCGAAAAGCTTTACTCATAGAATAAATATCGCCACTGCCAGAAGCCAGCAAGCGTTTCATGAAATACTCAGGGGATGTTTGTAGGTAACCCTTGCTCCCACCAACTTTCGCGGAAATACTCTCTATATTGATATCGGTGACTGTCGAAGAGCTTAAAAGTGGAACGTCAACTTCAAGCACAGAACGCCGAGAGAAGAAGTGACGTATTGATGCCATCATTTGAGCTCGACGCTTCAAAGCACCTATGGACGCCCCAGGTTTCCATTTATCCATTACTAAGAACCCTCAAGGCATTTATGAATGTCTCAGAGCTATTTAACACGGCCTTGATATTCACCCGTACGGGTGTCGACTTTAACCATATCTCCCTGATCAAGAAATAGAGGAACTTTAACCACAGCACCAGTCACTAGCCTTGCTGGTTTACTCCCACCTTGCGCTGTATCACCACGCAACCCTGGATCAGTCTCAACAATTTCTAGCTCAACATGGTTGGGCGGTGTTACGGACAAAGGCGAGCCATTATAAAGAGTCACTATGCAGGTATCCTGTTCACTCAACCACTGCAGTGCATCGCCTACAGCATTTTCATTAGCCTGATGTTGCTCGTAAGTATCAGGTTCCATGAAGTACCAGAAATCTCCATCAGTATAAAGATATTGCATATCCGTATCCATGACATCTGCACCCTCAAGAGACTCTCCAGACTTAAACGTCTTCTCAAGAACTCTCGCTGTCTTTAGATTACGCAATTTAACACGGTTGAAAGCCTGACCTTTTCCCGGCTTGACGAATTCATTTTCTAGAATCGAACAAGGATCTCCGTCCAGCATTACTTTTAATCCAGAACGGAATTCGTTAGTAGAGTAATTAGCCATTGTTAATATCCCTGAAAGTCTAAAAACAGGCATGATACCCGAAGTATCAATGCATTTAACATCTTTTAGCCATAACCTCACTTTCTAGTGGGTCTGGTGTCAGTGCAACTTATTAATGTCTTTATCGCTATATCCAAGTAGGTAGAGAATGCCGTCTAAGCCTACATTAGAAATTGATTGCTTAGCAGACGCTTTGACAACTGGTTTCGCTCTAAAAGCGATACCTAACCCTGCTATGCTAATCATCGGCAGATCATTAGCTCCATCGCCCACTGCAATAACTTGATCAAGACTCAGCCCTTGCTGGTGAGCAAGTTCACGTAAAAGATCAGCTTTGCGTTGACCATCAATAATATCTCCAGTCACCTTTCCAGTAACAATACCGTTCACTATTTCCAACTCATTAGCATAGACATAATCAACGCCCAGAATAGTTTGTAACCGTTGTCCAAAAAAAGTAAACCCACCAGAAACAATTGCTGTGGTGTAACCCAGCTGCTTAAGGCTATGGATCAAATACTCAGCGCCTTCATTAAGACGTAAACGATCAGCTACAGTTTGCAGCACCTTCGCATTAAGTCCCTCCAATAAAGCTAATCTCTGGGTAAAGCTCTGAGTGAAGTCTATCTCTCCGCGCATTGCCGCCTCGGTAATAGCAGCAACTTCTTCACCAACGCCAGCTTCAATAGCTAGCTCATCAATGACTTCTGCATCGATCAGTGTCGAGTCCATATCAAATACAACTAGCTGACGGCTTCGACGGAAAATTGTGTCCTCTTGATAGGCAACATCTATATTGTGCTGACCAGCCAACTCAAGTAGCGAGCTACGAAGAGCCTCGGCACTCTTGGGATTACCTCTTACAGAAAACTCCACGCAAGCCTGTCCCATTTGCTCAGTCCCCTCCAGAGGAACTCGCCCGGATAATCGCACTATTTTATCAATATTGAGGCCCTGGTCGGCGGTAACTTTAGTCACTGCATTTAAATGGGAAGCATCTATACTGCGCGCCAAAAGAGTTACAATATGTCGAGCTTTCCCTTGCTGGTCTACCCAATCATGGTAACTTTCATCAGAAACAACTAAAAACCGACCTTGCATATCCAAGGTTTGGAGTACCGCCAAGACCTCAGATTTGATCTCACTAACACTCCCCTCTTCCGGTACAGCAACTAGAATACCCATATTGAGCTGATCATGAATTACCGCTTGTCCTATATCTAGCACTGTCACTTCGAATCGAGACAATACCTCAGCTACCGCATTGGTGACCCCAGGCTTATCTTCACCGTAAACATTAATTAACAAAACTTGTTTCACATTATGACATCCCATCATTTTTCCAGTGACCATTATATAAAAGCTGAGCGAATAGGATAGAATGCAGGGAAAATAATTTATCCAAGGTTTGAGAATGCGACGCCAATACTCAATAAGAGTAAAATTACCTGCGCTAATAGCTTTAGCTTGTTTGGTATTTGGGCTTCTCAGCTGGATTATTATTGTGTCCCAAACCACTAAACTCTCAAATCAGGCAGTCCAAGATAAAAGCCGATCTACCCTCAAACAACTGGCTGAAAGTATCCGCACCCCTCTTTTTAGCAATGATATTATCGGGATCCAGTTCGCTCTGAGAAACGCCACTGAAGATCCAGCTATCTACAGCGCTAGTTTATATGACGTAGCAAATACATTGATTGCTCAAAGCTCTCAATCTCAAGAAACTCCACAAAGACTAGAGAATTTCAGACATAGCATAGAACTTGAGGACGCCCTGGCTGGAACTCTGACAATATCAGTTATTAGCCAACCCATCTATAGTGCATATTCACAGATTTTCCTATTATGGATGCTAGCCTGGCTTATATTCACTGGAGCCTCTACCTATGTTAGCTATCAATTCTCTGATGGACTTTCCCGTCGACTAAGATTGTTGACTAATCGGTTACCCGGCAGCAACGACCCTATGATCGACGAAATGCAGGCACTAGAGAAAAAAATCCAACCACTATTGTCTGCCTCAAGGCAATTAGACCATTCCTCCGACAATGGATACTACTGCTCACTTGTGAGCGCAACCATCAAAAATCGTAGAAGCCTTAACAAGCAACTTAGCCACGAAAATCTAGACCTACTATTTGAAAACATAGACCTTTGTACCGAGCGCACCCTTGAACTGTACGGTGGTCAAAGGCTTGAAGGAGTCGATGGAAATATCTGCTTTTACATTCGCTCTACCGAGGTGTCCAAACAGCATATTTTGGTATGTCTGATGGCCGTATACTCCTTACAACAACTTCTTATGAAACTATCAAAGAAATTAGGCATTGATCTGGAGATCAACTGGACAGTATGCAGTGACAACATCCCAATGCTGCCAATATTTAGTTATCACGAAAATATTTTTACTTTAAAAGAAAAGTCAAAAGCCATAGCTCAATCAATTGATCGTGATGTGATCGCTATTTCCATGGAAGATTACACCATTGACAAGTTGAGCTCTATCGCACGATTTAGCCCGCATGAAAAAGACTGCTTTATATTTGAAGGCTTTCCAGAACAACGACAGCTATTGTTAGAAAAGCAAATCATGCATCTTGCGTCTGTATGTCTTTAAAGAATGAGGTTTTTATGAAAAAACATTTTCATAGAGGATCACTCCCCACACCAAAAGAAACAATAATAAAGACATCAAAACTGCTGCAGAACCTACATCTTTGGCGCGCCCTGACAATTCGTTGAATTCCAACCCGATGCGATCAACAACAATCTCAATGCCCGTATTGAGAAGCTCAACTATCAAGACGATCAAAATAACGCCCAAAAGCATCAGTAACTGCAGGCCGTCAGTTGCGATCCAGAATGCTGCTGGCACCAGAACCATCAGCGCAGCCACTTCGCAACGAAAAGCCTCCTGAGACTTAAACGACGCAGTCAAGCCCTGGATTGAGTGGATCGTCGTTTTTATAACTCGACGATGGAGCAAACCTAAAATACCTTTTTGAGACATGATGTATACCGTTTAATTGTCTAGATTTTGATTCATTTCTAACGCGGGCATTTTTTCAAGAGGAGCTCCCACTACAACACCAGGCACTCCTGCGACGGTAACATGTGGGGCCACTGAATGGAGTACCAGACTTCCAGCTCCAATTTTTGCCCCTTCGCCAATGGTAATGTCTCCAATAACCTTTGCTCCGGCTGAAATCATGACTCCATCGCTTACTTTAGGACAACGCTTTGCGGTAACACTTCCGCTTCCTCCCAAGGTTACAGAATGCAAAATCGATACATTGTCACCAATTACAGTAGTTTCACCCACGACCAAGCCGACAGCGTGATCTATCATAATGCCTGAGCCTATTTGGGCACCGGGATGGATGTCAACATCAAAATTTTCAGCCATCTTACTCTGGAGAAAATAGGCCAGTGCCTTTCGATTATTAGTCCAATACCAATGGGCGATCCTCTGTAATTGCAGAGCTTGAAAACCTTTAAAAAATAATAGTGGTATGAGATATTTATCACAGGCGGCATCACGCTCAAAACACGCAATAATATCTAATCTCATGCTGACCCCTATCGAAGGGTCAGCCCCCATAGCATCTTGAATAATAGAGGTGTAACTGGGAAAGGACAGATCTTGCTCATTTAACTGATTAGCAAGGTTATAGCTAAGAGCGGAGTCGAAACAGCTATGGTCGAGAATTGAACGCTGCACAAATGACATCATATCTGGCTCTGCATCAACCAAATTTCTGGCCTCTTCAATCATCAGAGCCCAAACGGAATCTTCTTTCACCATAGTTATAAACACCTACTGATACCTAGTTTAAATTTGTACAAAGCGCTCAAATATTTCATCAAGATGATCAAGAACAACATCTAAGTACATTAAGTTTGCGTCCTTAGAGAGCTTCTGTCTAATGATAGACTTGCTAAGTTGTTCTCCATAGAACTTCGCTATCGGTCCATAACTGAGATGCCACCGCTCAGGTGCCACACCTCCTTTGTCTGTAGCATAGGGCTGAAAGAAACCGTATGTATTCTGTTCACCATTAGCGAGGGCCCCAGTTAACCATTGGTGCATTGGTGCGAAAAGCCCCTGTCCCTCACATTCCTCGGGAGTCAACTGAATTTGATATCCCTCAGTCATAGCATTCGCATCAAAAATATCTATATCCGTACCCCAATGGTGCCGAGAAGCTCCAGGCATGGCTGACCAACGCAATACCGCTTGAACCTTTTCCCAGTCATTCAATTGATTCAACTTTAAAGGCTTTCCAGATTGATCATAAACTGGCCGATTACCCGATAGTTTTCCATTCCAGATTGCTAGTTGGCGCTCGTATGACCTGAAACCACTACAAATACAAAGATCGAACCCCTGCTTTTCTGCGTCGGCTCGCAAACGATAAAAAGGATCCAGAACCATTTCATGAATCAACATAAACTGCTGATTATGTGCGCCCACGCTTACCAAATGGCATTCTGTTGAACCAGTTAAAATATCCTCTTCAATTTTTTGGGTTTTAGTCATAGCAATCCTAGGCACTACTCTTTGTTTTCGCTTACCAAAGGTTATACTCCGATATTTTCAAAAATCAAAATAATCCTTAAAACAGAACCCTTAATCTATTTAACCCATCAAAGGAAGATTACTCAAACAGTCAATCTGCTGATCTAAAACAATACCCTCATGATCTATTTTTATCTTCCAAGCAATGATCTCTACCCCATTGGAAATAGCCTTAGTCAAGGTTTCAGCATAAACAGGATCAATATCTGCAGCCACCTCAACCTCGGTCGCTCTATTTAGCTGCACACAAAACAAAAGTACGGCTCGCTTGCCAGACTCTGCCATGGCCATCAACTCACGCAGATGTTTAGTACCGCGGGCAGTTACAGAATCTGGAAACATCGCAAGACCATTACCCATATCTAAAGTCACACTTTTCACCTCAACATAACAATCGGGTAAATGGTTAGCACTATCCTGAAGAAAAAAATCAATACGGCTTTTCTCCGAACCATATCGCACCTCTCTAGACACTGTGTCATAAGACGCTAATTCAGGAATAATTTTGCACTCCAATGCATTTGCGACCAAGCGATTAGCATTTAGAGTATTGATGCCTGCCAATTGACCATGACTAGTAGTTACAATCTCCAGGGTACCCTGTAACTTTCGCTTCGGGTTGTCTGATAGCGAATACCAACATTCTGATCCCTCTACCTGACAATTCTTCATAGAGCCGGTATTCGGACAGTGGACAGTCAGCAGATTGCCCTTTTCATCAATTATGTCAGTAAAAAATCGTTTATAGCGCCTAACAAAAGACCCAAGAAATAGTGTTGGTGAACCTTGCATAGTGTTGAGATCCAATCTAAACAGTCCAGTAATTTAATAATATAAAAGATAAAAGTGTCTGTAATCCAATATTTATTGCAACTATGGTCTACTATTATCAGGTCTTCAATCCTTACTCTTTAATACATAGATATTTAAAATAGCAAAATATTCCTTGATAAATGAGTAAAAAATCTCTATAAACTCGGCTCAAATTTTTAGCACAAGACCAATATCGGACTTAATTCATGGCCACAGCAAAAGAAAAAGCGAAACCTAAGGCAAAAACCACCAAGAAAGCAAAGGCGGTAAAGGCAAGCTCCGTGACTCTCCACGGCTTGAGCCCGTACGTGGAAAAGAAGAACGAAGAATACATGAATGAAAATCAGCGAGAGCATTTTAAACAGATTTTAAAAGCCTGGCGTCTTGAGTTAATGGAAGAAGTTGATCGAACCGTTACCCATATGAAAGATGAAGCTGCTAACTTTCCTGACCCAGCGGATCGTGCAACACAGGAAGAAGAGTTCAGCTTGGAACTCCGAACTCGTGATAGAGAGCGAAAGTTAATTAAGAAGATTGATAAGACTCTTGTTCGTGTTGAAGAGGATGACTATGGCTTTTGCGATCAATGCGGAATAGAAGTAGGTATCCGCAGATTAGAAGCTCGTCCCACAGCTGATCTTTGCGTTGACTGCAAAACGTTGGACGAAATTAAAGAAAAGCAGCTCACCGGCGGCTGATTCTAGACCACAGTATAGCTAGTCTCAGCTTTACCTTTCCTAAGCTCGTTGGCGTAAATCATGTCAGAAGCAATTCCTATTGGCCGCTTCGCTCCCTCCCCGTCAGGTCCTCTGCATTTTGGATCCCTTGTGTGCGCTTTGGCTAGCTATCTTGATATGAAGCGGCAAGGCGGAAAATGGTTAGTGCGAATGGAGGACATCGATCCTCCCAGGGAATTGAAAGGTGCAAGTGATCATATCCTAAAACAGTTAGAAGCCCATGGCCTCCTGTGGGATGACGAAGTGCTCTATCAAAGTAGCCGATTGGATAACTACGCCGAAATCGTCGATGACTTAAAAAAACAAGATTTTGCATATAACTGTGAATGCTCTCGAAAACGCATTACTGAACTTAACGGCATATATGATGGTCATTGTCGGCCTCTGAATCTAAGTATTCATGGTAATGGGACCAGACTCCATTTAAAGCCTTCGCAACAACCAATCGAATTTACTGATCAAATTATCGGCCACTACAGCCAGCATCTAGACACGCAGGTGGGCGACTTTATCGTCAGACGGAGAGATGGCCTTTTCTCGTACCAATTAGCGGTGACAGTGGACGATCACTTTCAGGGCATTACTCATATTATGCGTGGCTCAGACCTATTGGACTCAACGCCCCGCCAGATCTATTTACAAAAAATTCTTGGGTATTCTCAGCCTCAGTACGCCCATCTGCCAGTGGCAAATAATGAGTTGGGTCAAAAATTGAGCAAGCAAAATCTGGCTGCAGGACTGCCCTGTGGGCAGGAGGCAATTAATCTATGGATTGCGCTTGACTGGTTAAAGCAGTCGCCCCCAAATGAGCTACGGCAGCTGACAATTGGCCATATTCTGACCTGGGCTGTTGATCACTGGGACCAAACACAAGTACCTGCTAAATTAACCTTAACTGCTCCCGAGGGATTTTAGTATCCTCGTTGCCCAATGGCTGGGTTTGCTTTGAGAGGCAACCTTCAATACCATCAACAATCGAGTCAGCCATACAACAAGTTTTTTTAAGTCATACTTATGTTTAATTATCGGTTAGTCGCAACTCTACTTTTGCTGTGCATTGTTGTCTTCCCCCTTTCCTTTCAATGGGCAATGGAGCCCAGTGGCCATTGGTTTAGGCCTTTTAGTGTTTGGGCTCTTATGGTTTTTTCAGTCTATACATTGAATCGTGAGCGAGGGAGAAAATGAATTCTCAACTGGCCATCTACACCATTGCGATAATTATCTTAGGATACATCCTCCTTAGAGTTATCGCCTCTTGGAATACTAAGGGAAGTGAAAATATTATTCTGACTCTAGCTCTTTTAGCTAGTTCCGGAGTACTTATGGCCATGGGTTCGATTGAAATGGCCGGCCGTTATGGCTACAGCATGATAATTGCGTTGTTTGCATTCTCATTAGTGTTTGTTATAGCACCGCTGGTTCTCTTTCCTATTCGCAGGCTAAGTAATGTCATTAGATTAGCAACCAGTGTGGATTTCTTGACGTTTCGATACAGGGGCAGGAAAGTAGCTATTACAGCCACGATTGCAACTATTCTGGCGATAGTTCCACTCATATTTGCTCAACTGCTGGCTGCCTCCTCGGTAATAAATATTATTTTCAATAGTGATATGCAGATAATGACACTAGTGACTATGCTAGGTGTCGTGGGGTTGATATGCCATTACACGATTAAATCCGGTGCTCAAAGCAATTTGAGACTCATTTTAGCGACCGCAGGTGCACTTCTTTTAGTCGCTTTGGCGATTTCAGCGTGGATCAGTATCGGTAATAGTTTTGGTGGTCTTGAGGCAATGGACTCATGGGTGATACTGAGTGGGCAACAAGAGACCATAAAACGGTTAGACACTTCCTACAGTCTCTTTATTATTTTCCTTGCTGCAGGTCTGTCGTTCCCCACGAACTTTAATGTTCTGGTCACTGAAACTATTACTGATCGCCAAGCCAGCATGACATCCTGGGCATATCCCCTAATAATACTTTTAGCCTGTATTCCCTTGTACCCAATGCTTTGGAGCGGACTTAACCTAGAATCATCTTCATCATTTCAAGAGTATCTTTTCGCCCTGCCGATAATGATGAACCAGCCTGTAGTCGCCAGCCTTGGCCTCGCCAGTATTTTGCTTTTATCCATCGCTGTTTGTTCTAGCTTAACGATACTGGGCAGTCGTATGATACTAAACAGTATGATTCTACCCGATAAGAATTTAACTCAACAAATCAATTTATCAGATTGGATTACGCGCACTCATCTGGCTCTGGCAGTCGGACTAATGCTGTTTTTTGTTACTTTAAGCCTGAGTATAAAGTCTCGAAGTATTATTGATTTATATTTAGTTGGCTTTTCGGGTCTAGCCCAACTTACTCCAGGTCTAATAGCGGCGATGTACCTACCCAAGGCCAATCGTAAGGGTTTTATTGCCGGTCTCATTGGAGGCATGTTTCTTTGGCTAATTTCATTAGCGCTTCCATTAATATTCGGAGATTGGGAGTGGCAGATTCCCATCATTGGAAATTCACTGCTGTTTGGCATGCAAGCTTGGGAAGTTTGGGCCATCGAAGCATTATTACTGAACATTACCCTTTGTACTTTGTTTTCTATATTTACCAAAATGGATGAGAAAGAAAATACCTATGCATCGATTTGTATGGCTGACAATGTGTATATCCCTATCCGTGTGGAGCTGGGTCAAAAAACAGTCGAGGAGCTCACTCAAAAATTATTTTTTGTACTCGGTGAAGATGCCAATATCGAAGTGGAAAATGCTCTAGAGACGCTAGGATTCGATGCCGATGAAGCAAGACCAGCTGCTCTAAGACAGATAAGGGATACCATTAACGCATCCCTTAACATGCGTCTTGGTGTTCTTACCACAGAAAACGTTATGAGCGAGGCATTCCCGCCACCAAAATCATTAAGTAGTCAACCAGAAGATCTTTTTGTTCTTGAATCAGTTCTTGCCGTTCATGGTAATCAATTAACGGGTATCGCTAGTGAGCTCAATAAGCTCAGAGTTCATCATCGAGAAATTTTAGATAAATTACCCATTGGTATTGTCTCTCTTGACCAAAACGGTGAAATTTTAAAATGGAATGAGGCAATTTCGGAATATACCAACCTTGATAACAGCAGTGCCTTTGGCAGCTCAATCGCTGACTTACCTGAGCCCTGGAATAAGGAGATTACTGGTTTTTTGGTCAGTGACGATATTATTCGCGACAATGTTTCTATGGAACTCAATGGAAAACGACGCTGGTTTACCTTCCAGAAATCTACAGGGGTGCCAATGGATGATATCAATGACGAAGTCATTTTACTTATCGAGGAAAAAACTGAATCAGTACTTTTGATACAGAAGTCTATCAACAACGAACGGCTAGCTTCGGTGGGTCGTCTTGCTGCTGGTGTCGCCCATGAGATTGGTAATCCAGTGACGGGTATCGCCTGCTTGGCGCAAAACCTTGAGCATGAAAGTGATTCTAAGCAAGTTCTTGAAACAGCCGAGCACATTCTGTCACAAACCAGCCGAATCAATCGAATTGTTGAATCTCTGATTAATTTTTCCCGCGGAGAGAAATCTATAATAAAGAATTTACAGCGAGTAAATTTGCATGAAGTAGCTGAAGAAACAATCCAACTTTTAACTCTAGGGGACAATGCATCCCAGGTTCAATTTAAGGCTAATATACCATCTGATTTTGAGATTCTTGGGGACTACCATCAACTAATACAGGTTTTTCTTAACCTTCTCAGTAACAGTCGAGACGCTTCAACAGCAGCTAGCGAGGTCACTATCCTGGCAACTGAGGCGGATGGCAAGATAAGGATCACCATTAATGATTCTGGAACTGGCATCACACAAAGCCTTCAGTCTCAACTGTTTGAACCCTTCGTGACGTCTAAAGATCCTGGAAAAGGCACAGGCTTGGGTCTTTGGGTAGTATTTAATCTTGTAAAAGGACTTGATGGTGACATTACCATAAACAGTCCTGCTGAGAATAATACCTGCGGCACCACCGTTGCTTTGACTTTTAATAAACCTGAAAATCAGGCATGAGAATATATCCAAGTGAGTTCAGTTTCTATGAATAGTGCAAGACGATGAACCAACCGCTTTCGAAAATTTTAGTTGTCGAAGATGAAGAGATCATAAGAACCTCTCTGGTTAAGTTATTAGAGCGACATAACTATGTAGTGAATGATGCGGTGAGTGTGAAAGCAGCGCTGAGTCGATATAACATCAAAGAATTTAATCTAATTATTAGTGACCTTAGGCTTCCAGGTAACCCTGGCTCTGAACTTATCAATTTAGCAGGGGCAGTTCCTGTCATCATAATGACAAGCTATGCCAGCCTCAGGTCGGCAGTAGACATTATGCGACAGGGCGCAGCTGACTATATTTCTAAACCTTTTGATCACGAAGAGTTGATCCAGTCAGTAAAGCGAGCTCTTTCAAATGCTGCACAAAATCAAGACAAAACAGACAACCTGTCTGAGGTTACACCACATTCTTCAAAAGATGCAGACTTTATGTCACTCGAAGAATACTTCGCTGCATTTGTTACTGAAAATCAAGACCAGATGAGTGAAACCGTGCTAGCAGGAAAACTCGGTATTAGTCGCAAGAGCCTTTGGGAGAGACGGAATAAGCTAGGAATCACCCGAAACAAAAAATAATTTTTTAGTAAATTATGCGTAAAAAGATAGGCTAAATGCTTGAAGTCAGTAGATTTATAATTAAAATGGAAAGACCAGACTTTATGTGTGGTTAATAATAATAATAAATAATAATAATAACGTTAGATTGCGAAAGGGTTTGACAGGCTCCGGCCTCAAAGCTCATTTAAAAGGGGTTGTCTTGCGGCATCCCCTTTTTGCATCAAGTCGTTTAATATTCCAATCAATGAAGCAAAGGAATGAAGTAGTTAATAAGTCACACCCAAGAACTTATCCTCTGATAAACTACCGTCCACAGAAACGCTACCGGTCCGCACTCAATGCTTAAACGCATCACCAATTTGTTCGACAAGAAAAATACTAAATTAAGCCCGTCTGTCGTTGATGCTGGACTCTACTCTCTTAAACCAAACATGGTTAGTAAAGATGCACGAAGAGTGGTTGAAACGCTCCAACGCGCAGGATATGAAGCCTATGTCGTGGGCGGTTCAGTTAGAGATCTTCTGCTTAATATTATCCCTAAAGATTTTGATGTCGCTACTAGCGCTGAGCCATCTGAGATCAAAGCGTTATTTCGTCGCTCCCGGATTATTGGGAGACGATTCCAAATTGTTCATGTGCAATTTAGCCGAGAATTAATCGAAGTAACAACGTTTCGCTCCAACGAAGAGAGCGATTTAGGCTCTAACGATAAGGGCTTAGGCCTCAGACAGCAGAGTCAAAGCGGTATGCTAACCAGAGATAATGTTTTTGGTAATGTTAGTGAAGATGCCAGCCGGCGCGACCTTACCGTAAATGCACTTTATTACGACCCAAGCGACAATACTATCCATGACTTCACTGATGGCTTGAGTGATATTGATAATAGAACCATTAGAATGATTGGCATACCTTCCACACGCTATCGAGAAGATCCTGTGCGCTTATTACGAGTCGCACGATTTGCCGCTAAATTAGGGTTTGGTATTGAAAGCAAAACAGCCAAGCCAATGCGTAATCTTTGCTCCGACTTAAGCCATGTGTCACCACCACGTTTTTTTGATGAAACCCTAAAGTTATTTATGAGTGGGTATGGCGCAGCCACCTATGCCTTGCTTCGGGAATATCAATTGTTTGACTATATTGCTCCCCAAGCAAGTAGATTAGCTAAAGATCGAAGCTCCAATGCTAACCAGCTATTTGAACAGGCATTTATCAACACCGATCTCCGTATCAGCTCCAATAAAAGAGTAACACCGGCATTTATATATGCAGCCTTACTTTGGCCCGCGGTAGAAAAACTGGCATCTCACTATAGATCTCAGGGTCATTCGCCCAACTATGCTCAAGGTAAGGCAGCTTCAGAAGTCATTGCCAAACAAATTACGATTACCGCCATCCCGAAACGCTTTACCATTCCAATGCGAGAAATATGGGATCTCCAACTACAACTACCAAGACGCGGAGGTCAACGAGCAAAAAGACTCTCAGAGCATCCTCGCTTTCGCGCCGGGTATGATTTTGTTTTATTACGCGAGCAGGCTGGAGAAAATTTGGATGGTTTAGGAGATTGGTGGACCAAATATCAAGAAGTTGGTCCAGAAGAACAGCTTAAAATGTCCGAGGCAATGGGCAACTCAGGGAAAAAGCGACGACGACATAGAGGTCCAAAAAAGAAAAAGCAGACTGACAACTGATGGAAACTGTCTATATTGGTCTCGGTAGCAATCTTTCTGGCTCGATGGACGACCCGCAACAGCAACTTCAAAACGCTTTAGCAGAAATTTCTGATCATCCAAAGATACATCAACTAAATAGTTCCTGCTTTTATCGTACAAGCCCGGTAGGCCCACAAAACCAACCAGAGTTTATTAATGCGGTAGCTCAAGTGAAAACGAGTCTCACACCCCTAGCATTGCTGGACTACCTTCAACAAATTGAAAATGAACATGGTCGAGAACGCAAAGAGCACTGGGGAGCGCGAACATTAGATTTGGATATATTGATCTTTGGACAACAAAGCATCCACAATACCAGACTAATCATTCCGCATCCGCGAATTGAAGAGCGAGCCTTCGTGTTAGTTCCATTACTAGAGCTTAAGCCAAATTTTTCCTCTGCAAATGGTAAAAGCACTGCTGATCTATTGGCAAAGTGTTCTGATCAAGGTATCGTGAAACTGTAGGGGTTTGCCCTCACCAACATAGGGGTTAGTTGTGGACGATAGTCTATTTTTAAATCTAAACTTAGAGCGTTCGACCATATCAGTTCCCAGCTACATAGCCGTTGAAGGCCCTATTGGTGTGGGAAAAACAACCTTAGCTAAACGCCTGGCTGCCAGTTTTAATTATGATATTCTGCTAGAAGAACCGGAGACAAATCCATTCTTGGAGCGATTTTATAAAGATCGTCGTACCTACGCACTGCCGCTCCAACTCCACTTTTTGTTCCAACGAATGCAAAAACTGCAGGCTTTGCGGCAGGGGGATATTTTTCAACAGGTCAGAATCTCTGATTTTCTCATTGAGAAAGACCCATTATTTGCCAGAGTCACTCTGGATGATGATGAATATCGTCTCTATCAAACAGTCTATGAAAATATAATTACTGACCTTCCTAAACCTGACTTAGTGATCTACTTACAGGCACCAACAGCCACGCTTTATAAGCGACTCCAACAGCGAGGTAATGAAATAGAGAAGCCTGTTGAAGAGTCCTATCTCCAGCAACTGAATGATGCTTATACACAGTTTTTCTATCACTATGATGATACCCCTCTACTTATCGTTAACACCTCAGTGATTGATCTGGCTAAAAGTGAAAGCGATTATCATAATTTAGTGCGACACATACTGCAGACTCAATCAGGGCGGCACTACTACAATCCCCAGCCAATTGATGAAAAACTAGCCGTCTCCTCCTTGTCTTCCTAGGAGAAACTTAGTACCTTGGGAGACCAGATTAAGCGCAAGCTGAGATTTAAAACATGAAGACAATTTCCATAAGTACCTTAAATGCAATGAAAGAAAACGACGAGAAGTTCGCAGTTTTGACTGCCTATGACTACACTTTTTCTCGTTTAATCGAAAGCTCTAGCATTGAAGTCTCATTAGTAGGGGATTCATTAGGCAATGTTATCCAAGGCTGTGATAGTACTATTCCTGTTACCGTTGATGAAATGGCATACCATACCGCAGCCGTTAAACGAGGCAACAAACGCTCCCTTTTGGTCAGTGATATGCCGTTCATGTCTTACTCTACAGAGGTCAACGCGCTTGATAACGCTGCCGTTATTATGCAAGCAGGCGCGCAAATGGTTAAGTTAGAAGGGGGGGAGTGGCTGGCAGATACCGTTCATTTGCTGACTGAGCGAGGTATTCCTGTGTGCGGTCACGTTGGTCTTACCCCACAGTCAGTTCACAAGCTTGGCGGCTATAAAGTGCAAGGTAAAGACGATCATGCCGCCGACCAAATGATAAAAGAAGCGTTAATTCTAGAAGAAGCGGGCGCTGATCTTATGGTTGTCGAATGTGTGCCTTCATCCCTAGGTGACGATTTAAGTGCTGCCCTCAATATTCCCGTCATCGGCATTGGAGCAGGGCCTGGTACTGATGGACAGGTACTCGTTCTGCAAGACATGTTAGGGATTTCACAGCGTTTACCCAAGTTTTCTAAGGACTTCCTTAAGGAATCTAACAGTGTTCAGGACGCTATTACCGCCTTTGGTAATGAAGTCCGTTCTGGAACTTTTCCAGCACCAGAGCATTCTTTTAAATAATTCAAATCATCAATTCAAGACAGAAGGATATTCACTGTGTCAGAGACTCAATCTATTTATGATTTTTCAGTGCCAACCAGCGCAGGAGACCAGCAATCTTTAAGAGACTATCAAGGAAAAGTGGTCTTGATTGTTAATACTGCGAGTAAGTGTGGCTTTACCCCTCAATACGAAGGTTTACAAAAGCTTCATGACAAGTACAGCGAGCGCGGATTGGTCGTCGTTGCTATGCCTTGCAATCAATTTGGTGCGCAGGAACCAGGAAGTAATGCAGCTGTACAAGAATTCTGCCAACTAAACTACGGGCTTAGCTTCCCTGTTATGGGTAAAATTGAAGTGAATGGTTCTGGCCAGCACCCCCTGTATGCACATCTTACAAAACAAGCCAAAGGGCTTATTACAGACAGTATCAAATGGAACTTTACCAAATTTTTAGTCAATCGTGACGGCCAAGTGATAGAGCGTTTTGCGCCAGTCACTAAACCTGAGGCGATCTCTAAAAATATTGAAGAGTTGCTTTGAATTAGTCTTTCTGACGAAGTTTCGCAAAGTAAATATTTGCCGCCTGATTTACCTTAGGCGCTAAATACAAAGCAGAAATCATTGTGGGTATTGCCATCGTCGCGTAAGTCGCCAAAATCAGTCCGTTGACGATATCCATCGAAACCACCGCGCCCCCGAGTAATAAGGCCAAATAAATAGGCGTGTAGTAGTGCTGTCGGTGCGATCCAAGCAGGAATCCAGTGCACTTAGCCCCATAAAACCACATGGTGACCATAGTGCTAAAGCTCAGCAAACCGACCATAATCAGTAGCAGGTATATTCCAGTAACTGGGAATACCTGCTCAATTGCCCGTGCAGTAAGTGTCACACCCTCTGCGCCTTCCGCACTTTGCCAAACACCAGTTAGTAATATAATCAACGCCGTACAGGTACAGACCATCAAGGTATCCACCACGGGCCCAACCATAGCAACAATACCTTCTCTTATGGGTTCTTGGGTTTTCGCCGCTCCATGAGCCATAGATTCAGTACCAATACCTGCTTCATTAGAAAAAGCTCCTCGACGCACACCGATCAAAATGACCGCACCAATAGAACCTCCCGCAACCGCCTCACCCGTAAAGGCATCAGTCACAATCAACATCAGCGTTGCTGGAATATCTGCAGCAAACGTATAGAGCACTGTGATAGTCATGTAGAGGTAAAGTAGCACCATGGCCGGCACTAGCCTCACCGTGATTCGACCAATACGCTCAATGCGACCAGCAATAACTAAACCTACTAGAACAGCCACTACGGAACTAGAAACAAGATCAAAAGCGAAGTGATTCTCAGCAGTCGCTATTCCTGCTGGAATTGCCACCACATCTCGAAGTAATTGAATAAATTGATTAGCCTGAAAAAGAGGCAACGCACCAATAGTACACGCCAAGGCAAATAACACTGCCAAAGGATACCAACGATGACCCATCCCCTCCCTAATAACATACATGGGGCCACCTTGAAGCATTCCATCTCCATCCTGGCCTCGATACATTACCGCCAAAGATGCCGTGTAAAACTTAGTGGAGACACCCACGATAGCAGTCACCCACATCCAAAATACCGCCCCCGGACCGCCCATACTTATAGCGATCGCCACTCCAGCGATATTACCTAAGCCTAAAGTCCCTGACAGCGCCGTGGACAATGCTTGGGAGTGAGGAATATGACCTGGATCGTTTGGATCACTGTACTTACCGCGTAGCAAGTCAATGGCATGACCAAAGTAGCGATAGGGTCTAAATCGCGAATAAATCATGAAAAACAAACCGCCACCTACCAACAGTACCACCAGCGGAGTACTCCACATGAGATCGGCCCATGCGTTCAGAAAAGCTTCTATTTGTTCAAGTGTAGGCATCAGATAAAGGTGACTTCTATTCAGATCATACGGTGAGTCTAAGATTTGGATATTAAAGCGGTTTTACGTACAAGACTAAGTTATGGCCAACGACCTGAAACCCATTATCTTTCGCTACTTTTTCGCGAAGCTCTTCAATTTCTGTGCTGTGGAATTCGACCACTCTTCCCGTCTCTGTGCATACCATATGATCATGACTATCACCGCGATCTAACTCATACACCGCAGGACCATTGTCAAAGCTATGTCTTGTTATCAATCCTGCTGCCTCAAACTGAGTTAATACGCGGTAAACCGTTGCGATACCAACATCTTCCTCTGCATCTCGTAAAGCTTGATAGATATCTTCAGCAGTCATATGCCACTCAGGAGCGCTTTCCAGAATTTGTAATATTTTTATCCTGGGTAATGTAACCTTGAGACCGGCTTTTTTTAGCTCCTGATCATTATGATTCATTGTTTACTCTTCTTTATGTTCAAGTATTTAGTTATTATCTACCTTCTCGACTTCAACTGGAACCCCGCTATGCGAATAATTCTACTATCTCTAGTTTTCCTATCTCTATTCTCATCCGGTTGCAGTTGGGTCAAATTCCCGGGGGTACATAAAATTGACATCCAACAGGGTAATATTCTTGACCAAGACATGATTGATACACTTCAACCCGAAATGACAAAAGCTCAAGTGCGATTCGTTTTGGGAACGCCCTTGATTTCACATACGTTTGATCAAAGCCGCTGGGATTACCCGTTCAGGCACCTTTCACCCACTGGTGTAGAAACCAAAAGACACGTCACCATCTATTTTGACGATCAGGATGTCCTGAAAGAAATAGTGAGTGACTATACAGAAACGGCCAATTAGCTCTCTGAAGCGTCGTTTTTCTTCCGAGCAGTTTCTGCTCTACGTCGTCGAATTTCTTTGGGGTCCAATATCAGAGGCCGATAAATTTCAACCCTATCGCCCTCCCGGACTTCATACATATTAGGCTCTGGGGTTCCTTGAGTCCCTAATACCCTAGCAAATATTCCCAATTTACTGGTAGCAAGATCAATTTCTGGGAACTGTTGTAGCATGCCAGATTGCTCGACGGCTTGCATTGCTGTAGTACCCAAAGGAACAGTGATATCAAGCAATACCTGAGATTCGGGCATCGCGTAAGCGACCTCAATGTTGATTGAACCAACGGTATTAACCACTGTTTTTCCCATAGACATGATCGGCCCTTTGACACAATGAATCGACCAAATTATTTGCTACACCCGAGAATAAACTAGAGGCAGCAAAACTTAATGTTTTACTACTAAAATCAAACTCCATATCAAGCTCGACTTTACAGGCTGCGTCAGACAGCCGTGTGAATGTCCAATCTCCACGGAAGTGCTTAAATGGACCATCTTCGAGGGTCATATTTATTTGCGAGGGAGCCTTAAGGTGGTTTCGAGTCATTAAACTAAGGCCAACCCCCGCTTTTTTTAAATCCAGCCGTGCAAGCATAGTCGAGGTACTCTGTTCAAAAATCTCAACTCCCTGACAGCCGTCCATAAAGCTAGGATAACAAGACACATCATTGACTAGGTCATACATTGCTTGGGCAGAATGCATAACAAGTGCTGAACGCTTAATACTCGTCAAAATTTATCATCCATCATGCAAAAAATTTGTCATAAACACCCATTATGAATACCAAACTAATGGCAAAGGGAGCAATGTACCTAATGGTGAATTGCCATACCTCCATAACTTTGTCTGAGGTGCCTTGCATCTCAAAATCGACAACCTCACGCTTAATCGCATAGCCTACAAACAGAGTAATCAATAAACCACTGATGGGCAGCATAATATTGGCTGTAAGAAAATCGAGAAAATCAAAATAGGTAAATCCGGCTACCTTGTATTCAGACCAAATATTAAAGGAAAACACACTCCCTAAACCCAACACCCACGCCGTACCTGCGATCACTAAATTTGCCTTGGCTCGACTAATGCTCTGTACCTCCATTAACCAAGCAACACAAGGCTCAAGCAGTGAAATAGCCGAACTCCAGGCCGCGATCGATACCAGTACAAAAAACACTGCGCCAATCAATAGACCCCCAGGCATACTCCCAAACGCGACGGGCAAGCTAATAAACATCAACCCTGGCCCGGCACTAGGCTCAATACCTGGCGTTGCAAATACAATGGAGAAAATAATCAAACCAGAAATAATAGCCACGGCACTGTCAAAGAACGCAACGATAAGGATCGTTTTACCAATATTCGCATCCTGCGGCATATAAGCACCGTAAGCCATGATTGCTCCCATACCAATACTCAAGGTAAAAAACGCTTGGCCCATTGCCTCTAGCACACCGCGCCAAGTTAAAGCATCTAAATTAAAACTGAACAGGAAGTTAACTGCAGCTTCGAAATTTCCCTTCAGGAAGGCAAATACTAACAACATTAACATCATTAAAAAGAGCAGTGGCATCAGCGTTTCTACCGCTATCCCCAGACCTCTTTTAACACCGCCAATAACAACAATGACACAAAGGGCCATAAATAACGTCTGCCACATAATAAGTCGTCCAGGATTGGACAACAGATTATCAAAAGCTGCACCAGCTGCAGCACCATTAATGCCTTGAAGATCACCAGAAGATATTAATAGGATATAGTCCAGCGCCCAGCCGGCAATCACTGCATAAAAGGATAGAATCAATAAACCCGCCAGTACACCTAGCCATCCCACAGAGCGCCATCTTGAGTTGGCATTGCTGTCAGCAACCGCCTCATTCATGGAATTAATTGGGCTTTGCCGACCATGACGACCTATCAGCACCTCTGCCATCATCACCGGCACACCAATCAACAAAATACATCCTAGGTAAATAAGTACAAATGCCCCACCACCGTTGCTCCCCGCAACATAGGGAAATTTCCACATATTCCCCAATCCGACAGCTGAGCCTGTTGCCGCCATAATAAATGTCCAACGACTAGCCCACGTGCCATGCATTCCTTTTTGTTGAAGTGCCATAGAGTTATCCCCATTTGTCGAATCTAAATTGTACTCATTCCCCGACCAAGAACCTAATAAATGCCCTATGTATTTAGTTTGTCAGCATAAATAGCAATAATTCATGACAAACCATGGGCGCAACGTATAATTACGCCATGACTAAGAAGAAGCCTAAGCAGCAATCAAACACTATTGCGCTCAATAAAAAAGTGAAGCACGACTACTTTATCGAAGAAAAATTCGAGGCGGGTCTGGTACTGCTCGGTTGGGAAGTTAAAAGTCTGCGTGAAAGTAAAGTAAATCTCACCGACACCTACGTCTTTATTCGGGATGGTGAAGCCTGGTTAATCGGTACTAATATCACTCCTCTTCAATCCGCCTCAACACACTTTGTCACTGATGCGAAGCGCACGCGCAAATTATTACTCAATCATCGAGAACTGCAAAAACTGGAAGAAGGGGTTAATCAGAAAGGTCACACTGCTGTTTGTACTGCCCTTTATTGGAAGAACCATCTGATCAAATGTGAAATTGCCCTAGCCAAAGGCAAAGCATCCTATGACAAACGCATGGATAGTAAAGAACGCGACTGGAACCGGCAAAAGCAGCGCCTCATGCGTCATTCTGGTTAACGTGGACAAACTGTGAACCAATACAAAGCTTGATCGAGCATATATGGCACACTTTGGTCACATCTATCATTGGGATCTAAGAGCACGCTCATGAGGAACATCAAAAAAACTATAGCCATTACTGCCGCTAGTGCGCTAGTTATAGCAGGTATCTGTGTTTTTACGCTGGCTTGGACCTTTTCTTCCAATGTTATGCACCCCTCCTACACCTGTAGTGAAGAACATTTCATTTATTGCGGTGATCCTTCGCAATTAGATCTTACTTTTGAGAATATCTCTTTTCAACCCGATGATGGCAAAGTGTTAAGTGCCTGGTATATACCTACTGAGAATTCGAACAAAGCAATTATTTTTGTTCACGGCCATGGCGCCGACCGACACGAGGGCATGCGCTGGTTTAAGGCTATGCACCAGGCTGGTTTTAATCTACTAGCTCTTGATCTGCGCAACAGCGGACAAAACGTTCGCTCTTTTTCGTCCATGGGGTATTTTGAACAAAATGACGTAACAGCCGCCGTTGACTACCTACAGCAACAAAAGAAAATTAAAAGCATTGGCGTATTTGGAACCTCAATGGGCGCTGCAACCTCCATAATGGCAATGGAAAAAGATTCGCGGATTGGTGCAGGTGTGTTTGAAGCGGGATGGTCTAATTTACGCGACCTCTACGCCGAGATCATAGAGCAATATATCGGGTTACCCTCATTTCCCTTGTTGACTGTAACAACCTGGCTGTTAGAAATCCGGACCGGCATAAATATGGAGCGACTCAACCCTGAAGACATTATTGGTAATATCGCCCCGAGGCCTGTGTTTATAATTCATTGCTTAGAAGATGAGCTCATTGATCTGTCTCACGGCAAGCGAAACTATGCCTTAGCAAATGAACCCAAGCAATTTTGGCAATCTCCGTGCCAAACACACGCTAGGGCGTGGCAGTCAGACCCAAGCTATATTGAAAAGCGCGTAGCCAATTATTTTCTAGAATATTTATGATACATAATGGTGAGTATTCTTTTGAGGTCGAAATGGATGAGTAAAAACTCTAAAACATCTAGCAATAAGGCTATTGCTGCTGGGACAAGTTTGGGTATTATCATTGGTGCAGTGATTGGCTCTAAAACTGGTGAGGTAGGTTTTTGGGTTAGCATGGGCATTTGCTTTGGAACTGCATTGGGCGCAACCATTGGAAAGAAAAATTGACGACAAGAGAAGAGTTTTTAGAGACCCTATCATGACACACAGTGCAACTGTTGGACCCTCCCTTATCATTGAGGGCATGAGAATACTATGGCGGAGAGATATTCGCTGGCTAGTTCTAATTCCCTTGCTAGTCAATATCATTCTTTTTATATCAGTTGCTGGTTTTGCTGCTAGTTGGCTTCAAAACTGGATCACTACTATTTCTACATCGGTGCCGGAGTGGTTGCAATGGTTCGCATGGGTAATTTGGTTTTTGTTTGCGCTTTTGGCGCTTGCTATTTATGCATTTACCTTTACCATTTTGGCCAATCTTATTGGGTCGCCGTTTTATGGTGTGATTGCTCAAAGAGTAATCGCCGCAGAAATCGCTAATGGCTTTAGCGCTGCAATGGCCGAGGACGATTGGTGGCACAGTGCATGGAAAAGTCTAGTTAGAGAGTTGCAGTTGATTGGCTACTTTTTACCAAGAACCCTAGCTGTCGGCATTGTGACTGCCATACTGAGTTTTATTCCGGTATTAAATTTATTAGCACCAATAATCGCCGGCACTTGGGCCGCTTGGTGCCTGTGTTTGCAATATCTGGATTACGCAGCGGACAGCGAGGGTATTTCATTTTTGGTGTTGCGCCAAAAAGTCAGCAGCAATCGATTCAATTCCTTGGGGTTTGGGCTAAGCGCGATGTTAGGCTCGGCAATACCACTGATAAATTTGGTAATGCTGCCGGCATCGGTGGTTGCTGGCAGCTTACTGTGGTGCAGGCAGCATCGTGAGTTCAACTAAAGCGCTTATTTTTCGGGAGTGCCTGATTCTGCTTCAACCGTTGAAGGCTTGCTAGCCGGCTTATTCTTGGCCGGTGACTTAGGTACTGGCACTGTCTGAACAAGATGTTCTTCAGGCATAGTACAAGATAGCTTCATATCCAGTAACTTTTCAATGGGCTCTAATAGAAAAGCATCATCCTCACAGGCGAAACTAATAGAAGTGCCGTTTTTACCAGCGCGACCCGTGCGGCCAATACGATGTACGTAGTCTTCGGGCTCTTCCGGAAGCGTGTAATTTATCACATGACTAACGCCATCCACATGTATGCCTCTACCGGCAACATCCGTCGCTACCATGACTTTTAAACTACCTGATTTAAAGGAGTCGAGGGCTCTCATGCGCCTATTTTGAGGAACATCACCCGATAGAAGTCCTGCCTTAAAACCCTGCTTTTTCAATTTTTCATGGAGGGTACGACAGATATCACGCCGATTCGCAAAAACCATGACATTTTCGACATCATCGCCCAGCAGGATATTATTTAGCAGGGTGAATTTTTCTTTAGCAGTGGTTATCAGTATCTTCTGATCAACCGTATCGGTTGCAACTCGTTCAGCACCAATTTCAACCGTCACTGGTTTGTCTGTCCAAGTCTCGGACAGCCGAAGTATCTCAGGAGTGAACGTTGCGGAAAATAATAAAGATTGCCGGTCTTCCCGCTTAGGGGTCAAATTGACTAAACGTCGAACCTGAGGGATAAATCCCATATCAAGCATGCGGTCAGCCTCGTCAATTACTAGTATTTCTACGCGATCAAGGTAAATATCTCGATTGTTCGCAAAGTCTAACAATCTGCCGGGGGTGCCCACTAAAATATCGCAGTGGTGCTTCTGTAACTTCTGTAATTGCTTACCATAGTCCATACCACCCACAAGAGTATGCGCTCTCAGTTTGGTGTGCTTCAACAACTGAGTCGCGTCATCGCCAATCTGAATAGCTAGTTCCCTAGTCGGCGCGAGAATCAGTGTTCTTGCCTCGCCCAGAAATCGTTCATCTTCAACTGGGTGATTCAACAAATCGGTTATAATATTCACTAAAAATGCTGCAGTTTTGCCGGTACCTGTTTGCGCTTTCCCAACAATATCGTGGCCATTGAGAGTGTGGGGCAAGGATGCAGCCTGAATGGGCGTGCAGTATTCGAAGCCAGCATCTTTAATGCCGTGCATGAGTTCTGCCGGCAGGTCAAAATCGTGGAATCTGGCTTTCCCTTCTTGGGGCTCTACTTTGAATTGAGACACATCCCAAGGCTTGGAATTGCGACGCTTGCGATTTGCAGCAGGTTTCTTTTTCGGCGCATTATCAGCATCGGGCGGATTTTTAACAGATGTAGTATCGGTTTTTTCAGTCAAAGTTTTTCACGCAATGTTGTTTATAAGTGAAGAGCACGAGGAAGATTGAGGTTTCCCCTGTCTCTTGGAGGCGCGGAGTGTAGCAGAATTGTCCTCGTCTCGCTGAAAAGAATATGAGAGCCCATAGAGGCCAATTTACTGCATTCCCCGTAGATCATTGAGACTTTAAATTTTCCTTCCTTTGATAGACCGGTTAAAGGAGAATAAAGCGTAATTAAAACAAGAAAAACTTATGTCCCTATCATCGATCCCAAATGCAATCATTCCGACACCGCAGACTCCGAGGTTTATTGACAATGCTCGGACATTAATGCGTCTTGCTGGTCCATTAATCATGGGTCAGATTGCCGTGGTCGGCATGACCGTTACAGATATTTATGTGGCTGGTCAGGTGAATGCTGACACTCTCGCAGCATTGCAGCTAGGCGGTAGCATCTGGTCCATGATAACGCTAATGGTCATCGGCATTATGATTGCCAACAGCCCCATTATTGGTAACTATTGGGGCGCTCGACAACTGGATAAGGTCCGATTTCAATTTCAGCAAGTGTTATGGTTAGCGTTACCTATTGGTTTTGTAGTGATTGGCGGTGTCTTTGTTGGAATCGCCTTGCTTGGCTACCTAGATGTATCTGACAACGTTTATCAAATAGCTAAAGGTTATCTCTACCCTTTTCTTATCACAGGATTTATGTTCCCAGCGTTCTTTGCCTTTCGCACTACATTTGAAGGCATGGGCGATACTAGGCCAGTACTCGTTTTTAACAGTGCCGCTTTTTTACTCAATGGTATTCTTGATTATGTCTTAGTCTTTGGTAAGTTTGGTTTTCCTGAACTCGGCGGTGTAGGCGCAGCCTGGGCTACAGTGATTGTTATGGCATTTTTAGTGGCTTGCATGGCTGCTTATGGTCAGCGATCAAAGACAGTAAAAAATGTTAATTTATATCATGATTTTAGCGCTCCGAATCTTTCAACACTCGCTGAGACTCTCCGACTGGGCATACCTATCGCACTAAATATTGCGGCAGAGTTTAGTTTTTTTGCCATTATTCCTTTTATGGTTGCCCACTTGGGTGCGGAGGTTGTTGGTGCTCACGCTATCACCATTAATATTGATTCCCTTGCCTTTATGATTCCGCTGGGCATTGCTCAAGCATTAACAATTAAAGTAGCTCACGCTCAGGGCAGTGGCAATCCAATAGAAGCGAGAATATTTTGTTTAGCTGGTTTTAAATTAGTCTTGATACTTGGCTTAATCACAAGTTCTATGAAAGTTTTGTTTCGTGAAGATATTGCAGCGCTATTTAGTGCCAACCCCGAAGTACAAATAATAGCCGCCAACCTGTTCTTTTTCGCTGCCGCACTTGGCGCTGTTGATTGTTTGCAAATGTCAGCCAGCGGGGCTCTGAGGGGATACAAAGATGCACGAGTTCCGTTGGCTATACAAATATTTGCGTTTTGGATTGTCGCTTTTCCGATAGCTTACACCTTGGCATTAACTGATATGTGGGGAGAGCCTCTAGGTGTTTATGGATTCTGGATAGGTACTATTATTGCTGCAAGTGTAGCGGCTATATTTCTCTTAACGCGTTGGAATATAGTGTCTAAAAATGAAATCAAGTTATTCAATCAATCTCAGGCAAGTAACCCATCGTTATTCGATCAAGACCATTGAGATCAACGAGGGTTCTCACTCCTCCAAAACCTGCTAACCCAAATAGATTTCTTACCGCCGATGCCTGCTTGTAACCATGCTCTACGAGCAGCCACCCTGTGGGTTCAAGATACTCAGCGCTACCATGAATGATTTTTCTCAAGTCATCTAAACCATCAACACCAGATACCAAGGCCGATGATGGCTCAAATCTAACATCACCTTCCTTAAGATGAGGGTCATTAATCTCAACGTAAGGGGGGTTGCTAACAATTAAATGGTATTTAGATGCTCGCCCGATCAGTGGTACGTGACTGAACCAATCACTTTGGTAAATGGTGACGTTATCAATCTGGCAGTACTGACGGTTCAGTTCAGCTAGATCTACCGCAGACGGCTGAGAGTCCACCGCTGTCAATTGCCAATTTGGGCGTTCACTCGCTAAAGCCAAAGCAATTGCTCCAGTGCCAGTGCCGAGATCAAGGGCAAGACAATTCTTTGGTAAATTTAAGTCTAGCGAAGCCTCGACGAGTAATTCAGTCTCTGGTCGTGGAATAAGGGTTTCAGGAGTTACTTTTAGGTCTAAAGTCCAAAAGCCCTGACTGCCGATAATAAAAGCAATTGGCTCTCCGTCCAGGCGCCGGACAAACAAACCTTCAAATATCTCCTCCTGAGATAGTCCTAGCTTATGTTCGGGCCATGTCTTTAACCATGTTCGGTCAACATCCAATGCATGGGCCAGTAACAACTCTACATCCAGGGCCGGCGTATCACTTATACATTCAAGTAGCGCGCTTCGCTCTAGAACTCTTTCAACGGATAAAGTCATTGAGTATCAGAACTTACTCAGACAACTGAGCTAGCTGCTCAGCCTGAAATTCATTGACCAAAGGTTCAACTATTTCAGTTAGCGAACCCTCCATGATCTCACCCAACTTATAGAGTGTTAGGTTAATACGATGATCGGTAACTCGACCTTGTGGAAAGTTATAGGTGCGAATGCGTTCAGAACGATCTCCGCTTCCCACCAAGCTCTTTCGCTGATCTGACTGCTCTTGAGCCACCGCCTCATCTTGCGCTGATGTTAATCTTGCCTGCAAAACAGCCATCGCTTTGGCTCGATTTTTATGCTGTGAACGCTCGTCTTGGCATTCAACAACCATCCCTGTAGGAATATGGGTTAAACGAATAGCCGAATCAGTTTTGTTGACATGCTGACCGCCCGAACCTGAGGCTCTAAATGTGTCTACTCGAAGATCTGACTTATTGATCTCAATCGCATCCTTCTCATCAGCCTCAGCCATAATAGCGACGGTACAAGCAGACGTATGAATTCGCCCCTGAGACTCGGTATCAGGAACTCTTTGAACACGATGGGCTCCAGACTCAAATTTTAGTTTAGAGTACACCCCTTGACCAACCACTCGAGCGATAATCTCTTTATATCCGCCATGGTCACCTTGGTTTTCGCTAATAACTTCGATTTTCCAGCGATTGTTTTCAGCAAACTTGCTGTACATTCGAAATAAATCACCGGAAAAAATGGCTGCCTCGTCTCCACCGGTGCCAGCACGAATCTCCAGGAATACATTCTTCCCATCATTAGGGTCCTTAGGTAACAGCAACCTCTGAAGATCAAGCTCCAATTCTTCTTGCTTAGCCTCTCCAGCATTGACTTCCTCGCTAGCCATAGCTCGCATATCAGGATCAGCATCTTTCAGTAGATTCTTGGCTTCATCTATATCCGTGACTGTTTCTTGAAACCGCCCATAGGTCTGAACTACAGGTTCAAGTTCGGCATACTCCTTGGATAATCCTCGGAACTTATCTTGATTACTAATTATCTCAGAATCGCTGAGCAGAGCGCCTACTTCCTCATAGCGCTCAGCAAGCAAATCAAGTTTAGCCGAAATTGATGCTTTCATTGCGTTTTAATACCTAGGTTAAATTAAACGAGAAAAAGATCGACCCACACCAATCAACGTTTGTTCTTATTGAGATCAAATAGCTCTTTGGTCGCGTTAATAGCATCGTCACGACCCTCTTCACTGGCCTGTTTTAATCTGGTGGTGGGTTTATGAAGTAGCTTATTAGTCAAGTTTCGCGCCAGAGAATTAATTACCTCTGTGGAATCTTGCCCCCTTTCCAAAGCCAGCATCGCTTTATCGATCTCTGCATCACGTATTTTTTCAACACTACTGCGAAACGCTCGTATGGTATCAACGGCTGCTAGTGCACGATATTCCTTAGTCCAGTTATCAACTTCTTGATCAATGATTTGTTGCGCTAAATTCGCCGCAGAACTTCTTGCTCGAATATTGTCCTGCACCACTTCTTCAAGGTCATCCACAGTGTACAAATAGACATCTGCTAGCTCTTCCACTTCAGGCTCTATGTCTCGCGGAACAGCAATATCGACCATAAAATAGGGTTTGTGTTTGCGTTTTTTTAATGCCGACTCAACTGCACCCTTGCCTAAGATCGGTAGCTGACTGGCAGTCGATGAGATAATGATATCTGCCTGTGGTAAAAAATCAGGTATATCTGATAGTAAAATAGCATCCGCCGAATACTCTTCACCCAGTTCTTGGGCACGATTCAAGGTTCTATTAGCCACCGTGATCTTACCAATATTTTTATCACGCAAATGCTTGGCTACAAGCTCTATTGTCTCCCCCGCGCCAATCAATAAGGCGTGAGCATTATTAAGATTAGCAAAAATCTGAGTGGCCAAATTAACAGACGCATAGGCAACGGAAACTGGGTTTTTACCAATCGCAGTCTCAGAACGCACTCGTTTTGCTGCGGAGAATACTTGCTGAAACACTTGATTGAGCACCGTAGATACGGTTCCTGCTTCTTGCCCTACGGCATAAGCCGACTTTATCTGGCCAAAGATCTGTGGCTCACCGAGTATTAAAGAATCTAAACCACTAGCAACCCGCATCATATGAGTGACCGCCTCTTCCCCGCGATAGCAGTAATAACAAGATTTTAATTGCCCAATCTCTACACCTTTAACCATCGCCAACCAAGTGAGTAACTGAGTGTCAGTAACATCTCCATGCAAGTAAAGTTCTGTCCTATTACAGGTGGACAAAAGGGCTATCTCTTGCACATGTAGAATTGACCTTGCATCCTGAAGCGCCTGAACCACTATTTCAGGAGCAAAAGCAATCTTTCCGCGCAAATCTACGGAAGCGGATTTATGATTAATACCGAAGGCTAAAGTAGTCATAGCACTCAGTGACGAACCGACTTTTTCAAAACAAACTTTCTCTTGATTGGCCATATTTGTGATTTATTAAGGCAATTTTACACAACTATCCACTAGTATTGGAGTTTATGGAGGAAACAATTGCCAACAAGCAAACAAATAATGTAAAACCTGCACGATAGCAATTGTCTTACGGGGCATTATCCTTGAAAATAAAAGTATGAAAAACCGACTCCATTTACGCTTAATCCTAATCAGCACACTGCTCACTAGTTGTGCAAATCAAATCATCGATTCAAACGACCAGTCCACCGCCACAAATATCAATGTCGCAGATCCAATTGAGCTACCACTAAAACCTATACCAATTGAAAGTCTTTATGATCTGTTAGTAGGCGATGTAGCCCTTAGCCGAAATCAATTTGACGTAGCCCTGCATTATTACAGTGGTCAGGCCCGTATTACCGGCGATAGGGAAATCATAGATTTAGCTCACCGCATTGCTGAATATTTGTCTGATCGGGCTGTGCAGCTTGAAATGGCGTTGCTGTGGGTGCAGTTTGCACCTCAAGACCCCAAGGCACATCGAGCTGCTCTCGGGGCTTATTTAGATACAGGAGAAGCCGCTAGTGCGCTCAAGCATGGGCAGTGGCTTTACGAGAATGAAGACGACTTTGATGCACTGTTATTTATTGTATCTTCAACACTAAATTCTCAAGCACAACGCTCAGAGTTCTTAAATTCAGTGTTGCAGCTAACCTTTAGCCCCGAAAAGCAGTCATCTGTTCAATTGCTTGCGGCTATTCTTCTTCAGAGTGACGGCCAGCTGGAGAAATCAGAGAACTATGTTCGTGATTTTTTAAACAGCAGACCTGATGATCAAAAGGGCATATTGTTGTTAGCTCAAATTTTGCATCAAAGAAACCAGGGGCAGGAGGCTATTAAACTCCTCAAAGATGCCCTGCAGAAATTCCCTAAAGACCGCGAATTAAGAACACAATATGCTCGATTTTTAGCTGTTAAGTCTCCAGAAAGGGCTATCGCTCAATTTGAATTACTTCGTACTGAAGATCCAAAGGATCAAGAAGTTAATTTTGTTCTAGGTCTCATGCAATTTAGCCAAGGTAGATTTGAAATAGCCAAGAATCTTCTCCGGCAGGCCTCAACACAACAGAGTTTACGAGCTAATGCGCAATATCATTTAGGCGTTATTGCCGATCGCCAAAGAAATATCTCTGAGGCAATAAACCATTACTCTCAAGTCCGTTATGGTCGAAATTATATTGTTGCAGCCTCTCGTTTAAGTGCCCTTTTAGCAGATCACCGCAGTATTGATGAGGCTCGTCAATATCTTCAGCGATTGCGAATCAGCCAGCCAAATAAAGCGATTAGCTTATTTCAGGTTGAATCAAACTTATTGTTACGGATGCGCCAACCAAGGCAGGCCTTAATCATTCTCTCAACAGGTTTAGAGAATTACCCCGATGATCCAGAATTGTTGTATGCCCGATCTATGGTTGCAGAGCAACAGGACAACTTTGCTCTTGCCGAAAGTGACCTAAGATCTCTATTGGCGCAAGACGAAGATAACGCCACTGTTCTTAATGCGCTGGGCTACACCATGATACTTCATACTGATCGTAGGGAAGAGGCTTACAAGTTAATTCTGCGCGCATATAGCCTAGCTCCCAATGAGCCCTCGATCTTAGACAGTCTCGGCTGGGCCTTATTTAAACTTGGTCGACCTATTGAAGCTCTCGAACATCTAACAAAAGCTTTTGATATAGTTTCTGATCCTGAGATAGCCTCCCATCTTGGTGAGGTTCTGTGGGCTTTGGAATACAACGAAAAGGCAATGGATGTGTGGCTTTACGCTCTGAAGCAAAATCCAAATCACACCATTATTCTGGAAACAATGCTTCGACTTGGTGCTAATGCGAGTGTTGAACCATGAGATTTAAATATAGCCTATCTCTAAGTCTACTATGCCTAATAACGGGTTTAAGTGGCTGCAGTACGGCGCCAACTCAGGTTATTGATGGTCGTAATTGGTCCAATCATAGAGAACAAGTTAGTCAAATCAATCACTGGTCGATCAGTGGAAAGATGGGCTACCGGTCTGCAGAACAAGGCGGTAGTGCCAATTTTATGTGGACTCAAAATCAAGGTGATTACACCATTTCCCTGAGCGGTCCACTTGCTATGGGAAGAGTAGTCATCACCGGAAATCAACGAGTTGCTGAGATGCAGCATGGCAAAGACAGTTATCTTCAAACGCCTGACCAACTTGCAATACAGCTAACTGGGATGCCACTGCCTGTGCAGTTACTCAACTGGTGGGTGACTGGTGTGCCTTCGCCTGAGTATCTTAGTCCTGATAATTTAGTCCTCAATTCAGACGGTACGGCATCTAACTTCAAGCAACATGGCTGGAAATTAGTCTTCTCGCGCTACCAATTTTTTGATCAAGGATATCTGCCAACAAAAATAATCGGCCAAAAAGATGAACAAAGCTTTAAACTAATCATCAAGAACTGGTCTTTTCCAGAAAACTAAATTAATCAATACTGATGCTACTATGTCAACTCTTAGCCTGCCCTCACCGGCAAAGATCAATTTGTTTTTGCACATTACCGAACAACGGTCAGACGGTTATCACAATCTGCAGACCCTCTTTCAGCTACTAGATTTTGGCGACAAACTAGTGTTTCGCAGCAACCGATCCGGAAACATAAAAATAAATGGAAATATTGACGGTGTTGATGAAAAAAATAATTTAATTTTTCATGCTGCAACGCTACTGCAGAAATCAACGGGTTGCGATCTTGGCTGTACTATTGATTTGACTAAAAACCTGCCAATGGGAGCAGGACTCGGAGGCGGCAGTAGCAATGCAGCCACGACGTTAGTCGGCTTGAATGCCCTTTGGAAATGCGGCCTTACAGCTAATCAGTTATCTGATCTTGGCAAAACTTTAGGCGCAGATGTGCCCGTTTTTGTCCATGGTGAAAGTGCCTTCGCGGAGGGAATTGGTGACATATTGACGCCTTTAACTCTCCCTCAAAGGTGGTTTTTAGTGATTACACCAAATTGTCATGTATCAACGAGAGAAATTTTTTCTAATCCTCAATTGACAAGGAACTCATCACCAATCAAAATACGCGCCCTTTCAGGGGTAGAGTATAGGAACGACTGCCAAGATGTGGTTTCCAAACTCTATCCAGCAGTGGGAAGTGTACTGCAATGGGTAGAAAATTTTTCTGCTCCACTGATGACAGGGACAGGTGCGAGCGTATTCTGTAGTTTTGATAGTAAATCTGAGGCTCAACATGTGCTCAGTAAACTTCCAAAACAATGGACTGGGTTTGTAGCGAAGGGCGTAAATCGCTCTCCTGTGCACGAGCAGTTGCATGATTTTTTTACTGGGGCGTCGCCAAGCGGTTAAGGCAACGGGTTTTGATCCCGTCATCGGAGGTTCGATCCCTCCCGCCCCAGCCATTTCAAAATATCGCGAGCAATAGGAAAACTGACGTGGCTAGATTAATGGTGTTCACCGGAAACGCAAATCCGGAGTTAGGTAATCAAATAGCAAAGTCTTTGGGTGTCTCTCCGAGCAATGCTCATGTAGGGCTATTTTCAGACGGCGAGATCAATATTGAGATTCGCGACAATGTTCGTGGACACGATGTTTTTATTGTGCAGCCAATCTGCTCCCCGACAAATAGAAATTTGATGGAACTGGTGTTCATGATTGATGCGCTGCGTCGAGCATCTGCAGGCCGTATCACCGCAGTAGTTCCTTACTTTGGTTATGCTCGCCAAGATCGACGAGTAAGGTCGGTGCGTGTGCCGATCAGCGCCAAAGTGGTTGCAGATATGTTGTCTAACGCAGGCGTAGACCACGTGTTAACCGTAGATCTTCATGCGGAGCAAATTCAAGGCTTCTTCAACTGTACTGTTGACAATGTCTATGGAGCTCCAGTTTTGCTAGATCATATCGAGCGTCAAAATCATAAGAACCTTCAGGTCGTATCTCCGGATATCGGTGGTGTAGTTAGAGCTAGAGCAGTTGCTAAGCAGTTAGGTTGTGACTTAGCTATTATCGACAAACGTCGCCCCTCTGCCAATGAGAGTGAAGTGATGAATCTAATTGGTGAAGTAGCCGACCGCACCTGTGTATTGGTAGATGATATGGTCGATACCGCCGGAACATTGTGCAAAGCAGCACAGGCTTTAAAAGAAAAAGGGGCTACCAAAGTGGTCGCTTACGCTACCCATGCGGTTCTATCGGGAGCAGCCATAAGTAACATTGCAAATTCAGAGCTGGATGAGTTGGTCGTTACCAATAGTATTCCACTCAATGACGAGGCGAAGGAATGCGGAAAAATTCGAGTACTTCCTATCGGGCCATTGCTTGCCGAGTCTATTCGACGTATTAGCAATAAAGAATCTATTAGTGCCATGTTTTTGTAACAGGGCTTGATGTAACCGCCTCTTAAAGAGGTTTTTAAACTCCATTACAGGTCTGGTCGCGGTCTGCAATGGCATAACTTGGAGACTATTATGTCTACTGATTTTATTTTACATGCGAAAGGTCGCGAAGATACAGGGAAAGGTGCGAGCCGCCGCCTGCGTCGTCTGGCCGGAGAAGTACCCGCTATTGTTTATGGTGGCAAGCAAGACCCCGCCAAAATAATGCTTACTCACAAAGATGTTGCCAAAGCACTGGATAACGAAGCTTTTTATTCAAGTATTGTTTCTCTAGATATTGATGGCTCTACCGAAGATGTGATTATTAAGGATGTTCAGCGTCATCCTGCTAAGAAACTTGTCTTACACCTAGATTTCTTCCGTGTCAGCAAAACAACCGTTCTTCAAACTAAGGTTCCATTGCACTTCATTAATGAAGATGTGTCTCCTGGCGTTAAATTGAACGGTGGTATTGTTGCTCATACAATGACGGATATCGAAATATTGTGTCTGCCTAAAAATCTCCCTGAATACATTGAAGTGGATATGGCAGAAGTTGATATCGGCGATATCGTGCATATTTCGAATATTGTGTTACCAAAGGGTGTTGAGAGTGTTGCCTTAAACCTTGGCGATGACCATGACCTGTCGGTTGCTACCATTAATAAGCCTAAGGCTATTGAAATTGAAGAAGATGTGGAATCTGCAGATGATGCAGAGGATGCAGAATCTTCAGAAGAGTCAGAAGGTGATACAGAAGAGGGTGCAAGCGAAGAGTAATCTTCAATCTTGCCCACAGAAGGCCCTGACATTGGATACGCCCGTAGAGTTAATTGTAGGGCTGGGAAACCCCGGCCCCGCATACGAACGGACACGACATAATGTTGGGGCCGACTTGGTTCTGAACTTAGCTAATTCTCATAGCGCTCAGTTTAAGCACGAAACTAAGTTTTTTGGCGATACTACTAAGATTAATCTTGATGGCATATCCATTAGGCTTCTCATTCCTAGCACTTTTATGAATCTCAGTGGCAAGTCCATAGGGGCTCTGGCGGGTTTTTATCAAATCCCCACCGAGCGTATTTTGGTAGTCCATGATGAATTAGATTTAAGTCCAGGTATTGCGCGCTTTAAAAAAGGTGGCGGTCATGGCGGTCATAATGGTCTTCGAGATACGATTAAGTGCCTTGGTAACAATAGTGACTTCGCAAGGCTAAGAATTGGTATTGGACATCCGGGAAATGCTAGACAAGTCGTTGACTATGTGTTGAAAAAAGCGCCGCCAAGCGAGCAAGAACTAATTAATATCAGTATTGATGACTCTCTACGCGCACTTTCCTTGGCCGTATTAGGACAATGGGAGAGAGCCATGACTAAGTTACATAGCACTGACTAACACATATTTGGGGCACCCCAACTAGCAAAAAGAGTCACAAGGATTTTATTATGGGTTTTAACTGCGGTATTGTCGGTCTCCCAAATGTGGGTAAATCAACCCTATTTAATGCACTGACCAAAGCAGGTATTAGTGCAGAAAACTTTCCATTCTGCACCATAGAACCAAACACTGGCGTGGTGCCTATACCCGACCCTCGCCAAGACAAAATTTCCGAGATTGTTAACCCTCAAAAGATTATTCCAACTAGCATGGAATTTGTTGATATCGCAGGTTTGGTCGCTGGTGCCTCCAAAGGGGAAGGTTTAGGTAATCAATTCTTAGCTAATATCCGAGAGACTGATGCAATTGCCCATGTAGTGCGATGCTTTGATGATGAAAATGTTATCCATGTGGAAGGAAAGATAAATCCAGCAGATGATATCGATGTTATTAACACAGAATTAGCTTTGGCAGATCTTGAGAGTGTTGAGAAGGCACTATTGCGCGTAGCCAAAGCAGCAAAAGGGAAGGATAAAGACTCTATTGCGTTGCAGAAAGTCTTGGAAAAAATACTTCCACATCTAAACGAAGCCAAGCCCCTTCGGTCTTATGTTTTATCAGACGATGAGCTAAAACTTCTGCGGCCTTTAAGCCCACTAACACTTAAGCCGACCATGTATATTGCCAACGTCGATGAAGAAGGATTCAAAAATAACCCATATCTTGATGCGGTAATCGCAATTGCCGAACAAGAAGGCGCCGTTGTTGTTCCCATCTGCAACAAGTTAGAAGCTGAAATTGGTGAGCTTGATGATGACGAGCGAGACGAATTCCTACAGGAACTCGGTATGGAAGAACCTGGATTAAATCGCGTTATCCGAGCCGGCTACAACCTCCTTGGGCTTCAAACCTATTTCACTGCTGGGGAGAAAGAGGTTCGCGCTTGGACCATTCCCGTAGGTGCTACAGCGCCAAATGCAGCGGGAAAAATTCATACAGATTTTGAGAAAGGCTTCATTCGAGCAGAGATTGTGGGCTACGACGACTACATCGCGGGTAATGGCGAGCAAGGTGCTAAAGATGCAGGCAAATGGCGCTTGGAAGGGAAAGAGTATATTGTCAATGACGGAGATGTTATTCATTTCCGCTTTAACGTTTAATCTCCTGATGACATCTCAATGAGCAACCTATCCGGCCGATGGAAGTTTGGTCTTCTTTTGGCTGCATCCACCGCATTCATGTGGGGTGTTTTGCCAATCGCTCTTAAGGGTTTAATGAGTACTCTTGACCCAATGACTACTACATTTTTCCGTTTTTTTATCGCCGCTGTTCTCATTACTCCCTACCTGTTAGCTCGGAAAAAGCTCGTCAATAAGAATAAATTTTGTTCCGTAAAATTATCATTGCAACTGCTATGCGCAGGCTTGCTGCTCACCGCTAACTATGCTTTGTATATTTTTGGTCTTGAAAGATCTTCCCCCGAAGCCGCTCAAGTAATGATGCAACTTGCCCCAGTACTCTTACTACTTGCCGGTGTTTGGATCTTTAAAGAACAATTCACACCGTTCCAATGGTGCGGCTTTGCTATCTTTATCGGTGGTTTAGTCCTGTTTTTTAGCCCGCGCTTCGATGACGTTTTTGTTTCCCTCAATGGGTACGGCGAGGGCTTAATATTACTGATATTGGCAGCTGTCACATGGGTTGGATATGCCATCATCCAAAAATTTCTGCTGCGGGACTTCAACGCGGAGGAAACTATGCTGGTATTTTACTGGATTGGCGCTCTAGCTTTCTTACCCTTTTCAAATTTTGAAACCCTACCGGACCTGACTTCACTTCAATGGTCTCTTCTGCTCTTTTGCGGATTTAACACACTTATTGCCTACGGCTGTTTCTCTGAAGCATTAATGCATATAGAGGCATCACGGGTCAGCGCGGTGATTGCAATAACCCCGCTAGTGACTCTGTCGTCCGTTCAATTAATCCCCTTTACTGGAATCACGGCAGAACCTCTAATGCTAGTTACGATACTAGGTGCTCTCTGCGTAGTAACTGGGTCCATTATGACTGCAACCGCTAAAAATACTGCACAAGCAAAGCTTGATTGATTAAAAACTTAAAAACTACTCAATAACCACTGACTTAAAGCCTGAACCTGAGGGTTATCTATTCTATTAGACCTAATCGCTAAATAATAACCTCTCCCGGTATCCCAATATTCTTTGGTCAGCGTTATCAACTTTCCTTTCGCAACCAAATCTCCGATTGAGTGCTCAAAGCCAAGGCTAATGCCCTCTCCTTCTAGTGCCGCCTGAATGAGCATATAGTAATTATTGAACGTCAGACCACTGGGTTTTAAGTTGGATACGTCGACACCAAAGTGCTGCAACCATGCAGGCCAGTCAATAGGGTCCCAACCCAAGTTTTCCCACACTTGTTCATCCATATGTAGCAATCGATGCGTCAACAACTGGGTAGGTTTCTCAGGTAAAGTATGAGCGCTAAGATAACTTGGACTGCACACAGGATAGGCACGTTCGGCGAATAAATAGTGTGTTTCATGACCCTGCAAAGCGCTATCTCCGCAAGTCAGAGCCAAATCAACTTTTTCTGAACGCTGCTCCTTGGCATTATCTGTAGCAACAACATGGACCTTGATGTCAGGGTACTGTTGTTGAAAAGTCCGTATACGCGGCATTAGCCAAAACGATGAGAAAGCGTGGGTGGCGGCAATAGTAACCTGCTCTAAGGTCGTCGAACGGCGAATATCATCACAAACAGTGGCAATGTGCCCCAATCCCATGGTGGCAGCCTGAAATAAACGTTCGCCTTCAACACTCAGCTCCAAATGCCGGCGCACCCTCAGAAAAAGCTGGCAACCCAATTGATCTTCCAAACGTTTTATTTGACGGCTAACCGCAGCTTGAGTAACACAGAGTTCATCTGCAGCCTCAGTGAAACTAAGACGACGTGCTGCAGCTTCAAATGTAACCAATCCATTAATAGCGGGTAGCTTTTTACGTAACATAACATTGTTCTATACAAAAATATCTCTATAGTTTACATAGCAAATGTTACAGCCACAATTACATAACTAAATGTAATCTATATGCACAAAAAATGTTGCTTGTTCTCGTACTGAGAAAGATTAGAATTTCAGGATCAATTAGGCGCAGCTACTTGTCATAACTAGAAGGAGAGCTTTGTGGCAGAACACTCTAGTCCTCTTGCATTTCCCAATGAATGCCCCAAAGAATATTTGCCACTAAACAATGAGCCTGTCTTTAATGCAGAAAAACATCTTTGCCTAGAACAACCAACCTCAATTTATTCTCTACATGATTTAGGATATTCCAAGGATGATATCGCGGGGTGTGAATCATCATTTGGTTACTGTAATGCCTTTAGAATTCTCTCTGACGAAGGCGTTAAAATCATGAAGGCAATTTGTGAGCGTATCTATGTCAATCGTAACGAAAGTGCTGGCACCGGCGCCAATCGCCTAGGCAGTTACGCTAGAGGTGCAGGTTATCGCTCTCAGTTTATTAGGGATTTTTGTGATAGCCCAGAACTCGCCGCTCATTTATCTAAAATCGCTAAGGTTACTCTAGGCAGACACTCCGTCCCAGCTGTTGCCTGCGGCATCAATTACGCCCCAGAAGACATCACCAAGGCCGTAGACACCTGGCATGTGGACTCTGTCAGTTTTGATGTTGTCATGCTTATGACTGACCCTAAATTGATAAAAGGTGGTGAGTTTCAGATATTCAAGGGCACCAAAGAAGAAGGGCAAGCCCTCTTAGGTATTAGCGGTGAAGAAGGCGTAGACATCACTCTCCCTGAAGACAGAGTATCCACCATACCTTTCCCGGCCGCCGGCTATGGTTTTTTACAGCAAGGTAATATGATTTTTCACAGAGCCTGTCGGCTGCTAGAAAAAGGCGACCGAATTACCATGATTCCATCTTTCGAGGTTTTACCCCGGAGTGCCAAGGATGAAACTAACTCAATCAATATGTCCGACTGGACTGACCCAGGTATTCGTCCAGAATTAGCACGGCATGAAATATCACGTGCGTCCGCAAGACTTGAACAACTACTAGAGCAAGTGAGTCTTAGCGACCAACCTGACCAGCTAGCTAAAAACATTAATAAGGCAGTCAGTAAACTAATCGCTTTTAAAAACAACCTAGAGGAAATCAGCCAATGACTGAAGCAAATACCTTCAAAGGCTGCCCAGTGCTCGTCACCGGCGCTGCTGGTTGCATCGGTGCATGGACAGTCAAATTACTCTCGGAGCTAGGCGCCGTGCCCGTAGTGTTTGATCTAACCGAAAACCGCCATCGCCTTAAGCTCATAATGGATGATGCTCAGTCAGTTACCTGGGAATTGGGTGACATCACTGACTTTGATCGCCTTCAGGTAGTCGCCGAAAAACATAACATTGAAGCCATTATTCATCTTGCTGCACTGCAAGTTCCATTCTGCAAAGCCGACCCCGTAGGTAGCACTAAAATCAATGTACTTGGCAGCACCCATATTCTTGAATTAGCTCGACAACGGGGTATCTCACGCTTGAGTTATGCAAGCTCCATTGCAGCCCAAGCGATGGATGACAATAAATGGTTGACGACTCTTTATGGCGCACATAAAGTCTGCACAGAACAAATGGCCGCAGTCTACTGGCAAGACTGGGGTTTACCCAGCGTTGGTATTCGCCCAGCCATCATATACGGCCCCGGGCGAGATCAAGGCATGAGTTCAGCGCCCACTATTGCTATGCTCGCCGCTTCGGTGGGCAAAGCCTATGAAATACCCTTTTCCGGTGCAGTCAGCTATGTTCATGTTGAGGATGCTGCACTGCGCTTTATTGGTGCTATCGCAAAATCCTACGAGGGAGCCCACGTGTTTGATTTAGATGGCACCCCCGCTAACATTGAAGAAGTTATCTCACTTATAAGATCTCATCATAGCGAAGCCAATATTAGCTACACCGGAGATGCCATGCCTTTTCCTGCTGATACTGACAATGGCAAGCTCAACCAATTGCTTGGAATTTCTGGCTGTCGGCCTATGACCCAAGGTGTTCGAGATACCATGGCTGTATTTGCCCAAGCCCGTGAGCGCGGCATTGATCTCAACCAACTACTCAATGAAACCATTAGGAGAAACTCTTGAAGATTGTCAGGTTTGGCCCCAGGGGCGCAGAAAAACCAGGTGTTATTGATGACAAGGGTGATATCAGAAACCTCAGCGCTTATATTGACGATTGGTCCTACAAAACCTTGAATAAAGAGACCCTTGAAGAAATTTCCGCGAGTGATCTTTCAGCCTATCCCTTGGCTCCCAAAGGAAGTCGCTTAGGGGCGCCAATTGATCGGGTTGGTAAGATCGTTGGTTGTGCCCTCACCTATGGCAAACACGCTGCTGAAGCTGGACTAGAACCTCCGGAAGAGCCTATGTTCATGTTAACCGCACCCAGTGCCATTAATGGCCCTTTTGATAATGTAATTATTCCTCGTGATGGCACTCAACTAGACTGGGAATCTGAACTTGCCGTAGTGTTTTGCAAATCCGGAAGTTACATCCCTGTGGAAGAAGCCATGGATTACGTCGCAGGTTTTTGCGTGAGTAATGATGTGTCTGAACGCATCTTTCAATTAGAACGCGGCACCCAATGGACTAAGGGCAAGAGCGCTGACACATTAAAGCCCCTCGGTCCTTGGTTAGTCACTAGCGATGAGATTAGTGACCCTAATAACTTAGAGATCTCTCTACAAGTCAATGGCAAAACCATGCAACACAGTAGCACCTCAGACATGATGTATAGCATTGCGGAGCTGATTTCCATTATATCCCGCTATGTAAGCTGGCAACCGGGGGATGTCATGATGACCGGCACACCCCCAGGTGTTGGCTACGGCATGAAACCACAAGTCTATTTAAAGCCGGGTGATGTTATGTCGGCGCGAATCGAAAGCCTCGGAGAACAACGTAATCAAGTGGTGGCCTTTACAGAGGACAAGGTATAAAAATGTCGTCTAAACGAATTGTTATCGTCACCGGAGGGTCTCAAAATATAGGCTTAAGCATAGCTCAGCGCTTTAAACAAAACGGTGCAACGGTGATCTGTGCAGACCTGAAATCACCACAAGACGAATCCCTTAATTTTATTGTCACTGACGTTTCCAATGAAGCAAGTGTTACAGCAATGATGGATCAGGTTGAAAAAGAGTTTGGCCATCTTGATGTATTAGTCAACAACGCTGGCATCTGTGTTGAAACCCCCATTCAAGATACCACTGAGCAACAATGGAATCGTGTTATGGACATCAATATTAAAGGCACTTTTTTAACGACCAAACACGCCCTTCGATTAATGAAAAAACCGGCTGCTCAGGCCCCAAGCATTGTCAACATTAGCTCCATTGAAGGTTTAGGAGCTAACCCTCTGCACGCTGTGTATGCTGCCTCTAAAGCTGCGGTTGCTGGTTTTACTCACAACACAGCATTGGAATATGGCCCTTACGGTATTCGATGTAATTCCGTAGCACCGGGCTGGATCAACACACCATTTAACCAACAATTTTTAGCTCAGTACCCAGATCGAAAAGCAGTGGATGCGGAGATTGAATCTCTTCATCCCGCAGGCCGATTAGGTACACCAGAAGATGTTGCCAATACCGTATTTTGGTTAGCAAGCACTGAAGCTAGCTTTATTACTGGTCAAGAAATTATCTGCGATGGCGGTCGCTTAGCCAAGTTACCACTACCAAAATTGTGAGGCCCTATGACAACTGATATGGACACCCCTGGATCACCAAGAGATTTGCAAAACAAATTGGTGCTCATCACCGGCGGCGCCAGCGGCGTCGGACTTGAATGCGCCGTACACTTTGCACGACTAGGTGCTCAGCTACTACTTATTGGCCGTAACCCTGAAAAATTAACGCATGCCTGTGAAATGCTCACCGAGCAATTTGATGTTCGAGCCCACAGCTTTGCCGGTGACGTTCGGCATTCAGCCTTTGCCAATGCGGCCGTAGCCTACGCAAAGGATTCTTTAGGCTCCACGATTGATGTGCTTATTAACAATGCAGGAACGATTTTTCGTGGTAATAGCTGTGAAACCAATGATGAACAGTGGCAAGACGTCTTTGATATTAATGTTAATGGCGTATTTTACTTTAGTCGAGCCGCAGCCAACCAGATGGCGGAAGGTGGTGCTATTGTTAACATTTCATCAACCTGTGGTAGTGTTGGTTCAGCTGGGCTCGCGGCCTATTGCGCCAGCAAGGGTGCGGTTAATATGCTCACCAAAACCATGGCACTAGAACTTGCACCAAAACACATTAACGTCAATGCAGTCGCTCCCGGGGCAATTAATTCTCCTATGCTGTACTCAAAGCATACAGATGGAACCACCGACAGCAGCGTTGTGGAACGCAATGTTGCTTCTATTCCCATTGGCTCTATCGCAGAGCCCCAAGAGGTTGCGCGAGCGGTGGTGTTTTTATGCCAAGAGAAACATATTACCGGCGAAATAATGGCCTTGGATGGCGGCTATACAGCGGCCTAATAGGATAGGACTAGTTACTATAAAAACGAGATACTCTGATGAAAATTTCTAAAATCTTTATTTATCAGTATGACCTGCCTGTTAAAAATGGTCCCTACAAAATGGCCAATGCCAACGTCGACTGCTTAGATTCGACCATGATAAAACTAGTGTCTGACTGTGGTTTGATCGGCTGGGGAGAAACCTGCCCTGTTGGGCCAACCTACGCCCCAAGTCATGCCGCAGGAGCCCGAGCTGCCTTAATGGAAATGGCTCCAGGATTAATCGGTCAAAACCCTGCGCAGCCAAGGTTACTGCACCGAAGGATGGATAGACTCCTCAATGGACACAATTATGCCAAAGCTGCGATTGATATTGCCGCCTATGATTTGCTGGGTAAAAAAACTGGTCTGTCAGTAGCAGATCTTCTTGGTGGAGCTGAGACCAACAACATCCCCTCTTATTACGCAACCGCAGTGGGCCCAGCAGATGAAATTGCAAGATTAGCCATAGAAAAAAGTATCGAAGGTTACCCCCGCTTTCAAATCAAGATTGGTGGCCGGCCCGTTGATATTGATATAGAGGTGATCCACAAAGTATGGGAAAGCGTTGGCTCTAAAATGCGTCTAGCGGTGGACGGTAATCGCGGTTTAACCAGCCGAGATGCACTGCGTTTGAGTAGTGAGTGCAAACATATTCCCTTTGTTTTCGAACAACCCTGCGACACTCTCGAAGAGATTTCAGCCATTCGCCAACAACTCTTTCACCCAATTTATATTGATGAAAGTGGCGTCAATATTAATACGGTTATGAGTGCCATTGGATCGGGTATCGCCGATGGTTTTGGCATGAAGTTAACTCGCATTGGTGGCCTGCAGCCTATGAGTCTGTTTAGTGGCATCTGTGAGGCGCGCAATTTGCCTCACACCTGCGATGATGCCTGGGGTGGCGATATTATTGCTGCGGCCTGTGTTCATATGGGTGCAACCATTAAACCAACACTTTTTGAAGGAACCTGGTTAGCGCAGCCCTATATTGAAGGGCACTACGACTCCAACAACGGCATCAAGATTGAAGGTGGCCACATTAAACTGCCTAAAGGTCCAGGCTTGGGTGTTGTGCCTGATGAAGGTATCTTTACTAATGAAGTGGCTAGTTATTGAGGCGACTCATTAGGTGCCATGGACAAAAATGCAGCCACCAAGGGGTCCCTTAAATTTCGCTTAAAACAACAAAGCCCTAAATCGAAGGGTTGAATTTGAGTATCGGGCAGTAAGTCTACAAGATCTTTCACCGGACTATTATCGGCCACTACGATTGGCGACAAACCTATACCAAAGCCTAGGGCAACCATACTCACCAACGCCTCCTGCCCCGACACCTGCGCATAGACATTGGGTCGCCCAGCGTGTTTCTGTCGAAACCACTGTTCAAAGCGTTTTCTGGCAACACCATGTTCGGGCATAATAATAGGCACAGTTTCCCATTCAATTGAATCAGACTGAAGGGCCTTTTTAACTGCACAATTCATGGTGGGTACCACAACGGCTAAGGGAACTGACGCAATGGTTTGAAAATAAATGCTCGTGGGTAAATCATCTGGTCTTGCGGCGATAGCCAAGTCCACGCGCTTGCCTCTAATTTGATCAATACCATCCGCAGCATCACCTGTGTCTAAGTTAATCTCAACCTTTGGGTGTGCCTGTCTAAACTTTTCAAGTAGCGGCGGCAAATAGGCGTAAGAAGCCGTCACTGAGCAATAAATATTCAGGGACCCTGATAACTGTTGTTGTGCCTCATTAAGAGACAACTTGAGTGATTCATATTGCTCAATTTGATGGTCAGCGTAGGCTAATAACTTTTTTCCCTCAGCTGTTAATATCACAGAGCGATTGTCGCGTATCAAAAGTTGGCTGCCTAACTGCTCCTCAAGCCTCTGAATCACACGACTTAACGTTGAAGGGCTAACATGGCAAGTAGCAGCGGTCTTGCCAAAGTGCAGGGTATTGGCAAGGTGCTGAAAAAGAGTCAATGATCGGATATCCATAGGCAGATAGTACTGAACATTTATCGTTATTGCAAAATATGCAACGTTATATTGAATACATATCGTTTTCAGCAATACTTTTATTTAGGTACACTGCGCGCGCTCATCGACTAATAAACAGATGGCACCTAATTTTAAACTACCCGCACAGCGATAATTGGAGAACAACAATGGCAAATTATTTTAATACTCTTAGCCTCAGCAACAAACTGAGTCAACTAGGGAAGTGTCGATTCATGGACCGCGGCGAATTTACTGAGGGTTGCGAGTATATTAAAGGTTGGAACATTGTCATTATTGGCTGTGGAGCCCAAGGGCTTAACCAAGGTCTTAACATGCGCGACTCTGGCTTAAACATTTCTTACGCCCTGCGCGAGCAAGCCATTGCTGAAAAACGTCAGTCCTTTCAGTGGGCATCTGAAAACGGATTTACCGTAGGCACAGCAGAAGAGCTTGTTCCTGCTGCTGACTTAGTACTTAACTTAACCCCCGACAAGCAACATACTGCCGCAGTGACTGCGGTCATGCCCCTAATGAAGCAGGGTGCGACCCTTGCTTACTCCCATGGCTTTAACATTGTTGAAGAAGGCATGCAGATTCGTGATGACCTCACCGTAATTATGGTTGCCCCTAAGTGCCCCGGCACCGAAGTGCGTGAAGAGTACAAGCGTGGTTTTGGCGTACCTACACTCATTGCTGTACACCCCGAAAATGACCCTGAGGGTAACGGCCACACCATTGCGAAGGCCTACGCCTCAGCCACCGGCGGTGATCGAGCCGGCGTACTAGAGTCCTCTTTTATTGCCGAAGTTAAGTCTGACTTAATGGGCGAACAAACTATTCTGTGTGGTATGTTGCAAACCGGCGCTATCTTGGGCCACCAACAATTACTCAATTTAGGTGTTGACGCAGCTTATGCTCGCAAGTTGATTCAGTACGGCTGGGAAACAGTCACCGAAGGGCTCAAACACGGCGGCATTACCAATATGATGGACCGTTTGAGCAATCCCGCCAAAATCAGAGCATTCGACATGGCTGAAGAGCTAAAGGCTATCTTAGCGCCGTTGTTCCAAAAACATATGGACGACATTATTGAAGGCGAGTTCTCTCGCACCATGATGATTGACTGGGGTAACGACGATGCCAACCTTTTAAAGTGGCGCGCCCAGACCGCAGAGACCAGTTTTGAGCAAGCCCCAGACTGCGATACTGAGATAACCGAGCAAGAGTACTATGACAAAGGTATTTATTTGGTCGCCATGATCAAAGCCGGTGTTGAGCTAGCCTTTGACACCATGGTTGCCTCAGGCATTATTGAAGAGTCTGCCTACTACGAGTCACTGCACGAGACACCATTAATCGCCAACTGCATCGCTCGCAATAAATTGTACGAAATGAATGTGGTAATCTCTGATACTGCTGAATACGGCAACTATCTATTTACCCACGCCGCTGTGCCACTACTGCAAGCACATGCTAATGCAATAACCCTAGAAGACCTAGGTGGCGGTTTAAACGATCCCTCAAATGCCGTAGACAACATTCGTTTAATTGAAGTCAACGATGCCATTCGCGACCACGATGTAGAAATTATTGGCCACGAACTGCGCGGCTACATGACTGACATGAAACGTATTGTAGAATCAGCCTCGGCGTAATGATTATTGGACGCTAACTGGCTGCTCATAGTTACAAAAAAGCCCGACTGCGTATTGCGTAGCCGGGCTTTTCCTTATTAAGTGAATTGCTTTTAGATCAATCCTATTAAGAGTTAATTTCAAACAACCCAGCTGCGCCCATGCCACCACCAATACACATGGTAACAACACCGTACTTAGCTTTGCGGCGACGACCTTCAATTAGAAGGTGGCCAACCATACGTGAGCCAGTCATTCCAAAGGGATGACCAATTGAGATAGATCCACCGTTGACATTGAGCTTATCCATTGGGATGCCGAGAATATCGCGACTGTAGATAACCTGACAGGCAAACGCTTCATTAAGCTCCCATAGGTCGATGTCATCCATTGATAAACCAGTTGCCTTGAGTAATTTAGGCACAGCAACAACTGGCCCAATACCCATTTCATCGGGCTCACAACCACCCACTGCAAAACCACGGAAGGTTCCAAGAATATCTAGACCGCGTCGCTCTGCTTCTGACCTCTCCATTAATACCTGTGCAGATGAGCCGTCAGACAACTGAGAGGCATTACCCGCAGTAATAAAAGCATCTTCACCCATAATTGGATTAAGACTGGCTAAGCCCTCAATGGTTGTTGAAGGACGATTACAATCATCCTTGTTAGCCACTGCAGCGTGCTCAGTGATCTCGCCAGTTTCTTTGTTTTTAACTTTCATGATGGTATTCATGGGGACGATTTCATCATCAAAAGCACCCGTCTCTTGACCGGCGGCTGTTCGCTGCTGACTGATCAATGAATATTCATCCTGTGCTTCACGTGAGATGCTATAACGATCAGCAACAATATCTGCGGTCTTGATCATCGGATACCAGAGCCCTGGGTACTTGCCATACAGCTCAGGCTCAACAGATTCCTTAACATCACTGGTACCGGGCAAAGATATACTTTCAACACCACCGGTGACCATTACGTCTACGCCTTCAGCAATAATGCGCCCTGCGCCCATGGCCAAGGTTTGTAACCCTGATGAACAAAAGCGATTAACACTCGTGCCCGATGTAGTAACAGGGCACCCTGCAGCTAATGCTGCGTTTCGAGCTATATTAAAGCCGGTAGTGCCTGACTGGGCAGCATTACCCAGGATTACATCATCAACTTCAGCAGGATCTATGCCTGCACGTGCTATTGCATGCTCTATAGAATGCGCTGCTAGCTTGATGCCATGGGTATTATTAAAGGCACCGCGAGCCGCTTTGGTTAGCGCCGTGCGTGCTGTTGATACGATAACTGCTTCTCTCATTATTTACTCCGTGTTGTCATCTTCAGGTTTAATTGGCATTATATATGCCATAATATAAGTAACTCAAGTTTGGTCGATCTTTAGTCGCTTGATTGATGCTCATTTAATAGCGTCTTAACCAGCGAAATTGCCATGAGCGCCATAACAATAGAAAACGGTAGAGCGCCAATAATCATAACTGAACGCAATGCGTCCATTCCCCCAGCCGCTAACAAAACACCAATCAGTACCGAGAACAACACACCCCAAATAACCACATGCTTAGCTTGCTTCTGGCTTTGGTTACCGCCTGAGGCCAAGGTGTTGATGATCAAAATTCCTGAGTCTGCTGAGGTGACCAAAAAGGTCAATAGTAAAACCACAATAACTACTGATAGTGCCACCGCAAGTTCTGGAGAAAGAATCAAGTTGATGGTTTTGAACAGCTGCGCAGAAATATCTGCATTCACTATAGATCCTTGGGCTACACCAGACAATTCTAGATCAATAGCCGTGGCACCAATAAAGGTGAACCAAACTAGACAAATGAGGGACGGAATAATCATCGCTCCGATGACATATTCTCTGATGGTTCTGCCACGGGATACCCGGGCTAAAAATAGTCCTACAAAGGGTGCGAATGCTATCCACCATGCCCAGTAAAATATCGTCCATGCGCCTTGCCAACTCTGCAATGCACCTGAGGGCTCGGCGCCATTATCTGTCCATACAGTTGTAGACATAGCTGGTAGCGCAATCAAATAATCCCAAATGGTGTAGACAAAGGTTTGAAGAGCAAAAAAGGTAGCGCCAAACAATACAAAGAATGCGATTAAAAACACTGACAAGCTCATGTTGATATTGGACAGCCACTTAATCCCCCGCTGTAATCCAGACATGGCAGACAGACAAGAGGCACTGACAATGAGTGTTAAACCAACTAATTGGGCTAGTAAAGTTGGCTTACCACCCTCCCCGACAAGCCAGTCAGCACCGCTGATATTAAATAAACCTGAGGCAAATTGAGACACTCCATAGCCAATGGTTACGCTCAACCCTACTATGGTTGCCAATATTGCCACGATGTCGACCAAATGCCCTGCATTACCAGACATAGCTCGGCCAAATAGTGGCTGAAGAGCGCTGCGAATAGTCAGTGGCAACCCGCGGTTGTAGGATAAATAACCAAGGGATATACCAACCACACCGTAGCAAGCCCAAGGAGTAAATCCGTAGTGCAGCATGGCCCACTTGTAGGCATTGCGAACATTGTTCTCATCTAACCCATCGGTGAGGCCTTTAATGGTATCTGGGTTGTTAGCGAAGTGAAAAATAGGCTCAGCGGTAGAATAAGTTAGCATACCAATACCAATGCCCGCACCGAACATCATCGACAGCCATGTAAACATGTTGAATTCAGGGGTCTCGTCAGCTTTACCCAGTTTTACGTGTGCAGTGCGAGGCCAAAGCCCAAGCACTAAACAAACAATGGTATAAAACGCTGTAACGTAGACATACCAACCACCGAAATTCTGCGTGGACCAGTTTTGCGCCTGTAAAAGAACTTCTCCTGCAGCCGAGGGAGATAAACCCACCCACACAATAAGGGCGCCGATGAGTAGTTTTGGCACGACTGCAACGACTCGATTAAAACCTTCGTAGAACCCTGATTGTTGTGTCGTAATAGCGACCGCAGCTTGGTCTTGACTTGGCTCTGATTCTTGCAAAATCTTTACTCCCCGTCTTTAAATTTAGGTAATGATGTGTATCTTTATTATTATTTATTTTTCGATTAAGACTCAAAAAAGAGCCCCGATTTACCCTCAGTTGGAATAGTCCAGCAAAACCGAGGGCCTATCCTATTGCAGTACCCGATTCAGAGCAATAAATTATACTAAAAAAGGTGCTTTGAGACTTGACTATAAGCGACTGCGAGTGTAACTTCTCGCCTCCCGAATAAGGGGTCCGTCAGGCTCACTTAAAATCGAAGGCTACGTAGCTCAGCTGGTTAGAGCACAGCATTCATAATGCTGGGGTCGGTGGTTCAAGTCCACCCGTAGCCACCATATTTCTCAATGCCTTCAACTATATAAATACCTTCAGCTTTTTTCATTACTCTTCACACTCAAAGTGCCGGTTTTTTGGAACATCTTTTTAAACTAAATGAGTCACAATTATTAAACGTAGAGGTTGTATACCATCTCAAAGGCTCTTAGTGTTACAGTCTTGGGGAAGCATAAACACTTATCGAATAAACCAAAATATAGAGCCTAATTTAAATCATGAGACACCCCAGCCTTAAGAACCTTATGGCACGACTTATTCATTTGTCTGGTATTTTTAGCCTCATCTTTGCCTGCCAGTTAAATGCTTTAGAGTTCGATATTGAAACTATCGCAGTGAGCCCAAAAAATAATGTAGATATCATCCCTTTCTCCAACGAATCATCCGCTGAAGCCAAGTTATTAATCATAGAAACACCCGTGATCAATCAACTGGAAAAACAGATGCAAGAGCTCAGCAATGAACCTGTTCGACATATTAAGGTATTTCAGCGCAGAGGCTCAGAGTGGAATCTTATTTTGACTAAGGCTCTTGAAGATTCGATGGATTTAGTAGACACGATAACAACCCCCAAGGGTATCCAACTAGTTGGGTTACAGGGATCTAAACTACTGTATCTCGACGAAAACACTTCATTGTTTAAACCGTTTCTTACTACTTTACCGATGTTCTCTGGTCGTAGCTGGGGCTCTTCCCCCGTTATGGAGATGTTTGCTGATATTAATGGTGATGGATTTGACGATTTTTTAATGCCAAATTTTGATGGTTGGGAAGTAGCGTTGCAAACCAATAATGGTTTTCAAGCGCCCCAGCTGTTAGGGCCACGGCCGAGTATGAGCTATCGAGACACAGCTCGCTATGTTGCTTACCGAGCCGAGGAAGCCTTGCTTGTTGATGAGAATAATGATGGCCTTAATGATGTTGCCTTTTGGCAAGACGGTTATTTTGAAGTACATCGGCAGAACTCATTGGGCGAATTCTCTAAAGTACCTGTTAATTTAGACGTCAATCTTAAGGATATGTTAAGCGGATATGCGCAGATTAGTATTGGTGAAGAAGCTGACAATAATGAGGGTGAAAATAGGCTTTTGGATGAAATTGTAGACATTAATAATGATGGGGTGAGCGATCTTATTGTTAAGCGCATTAAGGCCGAGGGTATCTTTGGCTGGGAATCTGAGTATGAGGTCTATCTCGGCATGGTCAGTGGACAAAACCTACTTAAGTTTTCAGAAAATCCCTCATCGGTCATCCGTACAGATGGCTTTCAGTTCGATAATGAACGACAGGATATGTCAGGGGATGGCAACCAAGAGTTTGTGATTACCTCTGTGGACATCAGTATAGGCACTGTTATAAAGGCTCTGATTACCCGTTCTGTGTCTGTCGATATCTCAATCTACAAAATGAAAGACAGCAAATTTCCTACTAAACCCAGCGTTACAAAAACAATCTCAGCTCGGTTTGATTTTGGTAGCGGTGATCTCTTTGTCCCCGCAGTGCTTGGTGCGGACGTTACTGGAGATGGCCGAAAAGACCTGTTAGTGCAAAAAGGTGATGGAACCCTACTTGTATACCCAGGGGAAGCAGGCGAGGCTATGTTTGCTAAGAGAGCAATCAAGCTTTCACTTTCTCTTCCTGAGAGCAGAACGGGCTTTCTGGTTCATGACGTTGATAGTGATGGTCGAGATGAACTGATTTTGAACCACGATGATGAAAATAATGTCATTTCTGTTGTGTCATTCAGAGGCTAAACTACAAATATCAGCTTCAGTGGTAAGAAATTTTGCGATCAATCCAGTATAGTCAGGTCACCCAAGTAAAATCTGAGTACTTAAAATTTTGACTAACGAATCTCTCGCAAAAGAATTTTGGCAGCAAGGCTATCTGTCAATTGATAACTTCTTCGATCAGGCTCTGATGGACCAATACCATGCTCTTATTCTGAATCAGTTTGCTGACAACCCAGATTACCGCCACAACGCTGAATTTTTAGAAAAGTCTAATACCGATGTCATTCCTTGGTTCCCTCAATTAGACGGCCTCAATGTATTTGATATAGCGGAACAAGACCCACGACTTAAAGATTTAACATCCGCTATTTTGGGCAGTGGCTGGTCATCGCTCTACAGCATGGTGATGTATAGTAAACAAGGCTCTCAAGGGCAGGCATGGCATCAAGATTGTCCGCCAGAAAATAAGTCACAATTTAATTTAAACCGCTTGGCGTACACAATGGATATTGGTCAGGATGTCGGTGGTGAGACCTTGGTTGTGCCTAGAACCCACAAAGGCGGTGTGATTAGTGTGGGTGATATCAATGAAGACTTACCTGACCAGATTGTACTCAGACCAAAAAAAGGCACACTTATCTTAGTGCATGGGCATCTTTGGCATAGGGTTATGCCCGTTCATGGGCCCTACCGCGTATCGACCAACTATCGTTGCTGCCCCAGTAATACCCCTGAGGACATCACTGATACCTGCGTTTATCGGAACATGCGTTATCAGTTTTCTACCAATACTGTTATTGAAGAACGCAGGGCATGATTGACCCTCAGAAGAAAACCATAAAGTGGGGGATTATAGGCGCAGGTCGTATTGCACGAACTTTTGCTACAGATATTCAATATGCTGGCAATGCTTCACTTCAAGGAATCGCCTCTCGCCAAGTAGATCCCGCTAAGGCCTTTGCTGAGGAATTTTCTGTTCCTAACTATTATGGCAGTTATGCCGCGATGCTTGCGGACCCAGCTATTGATGCGGTATACATCGCCACACCCCATAGTCACCACAGAGACCAATCTATCGCAGCGTTGAATGCGGGCAAACATGTACTCTGTGAAAAACCAGCGACCGTAACAGGCGCTGAATTAGAGGATGTGATTACTGTTGCTAAGCAGCAAGGCCGATATTTTATGGAGGGTATGTGGACCTACTTCATGCCCGTGATTCAGAAAACAAAGCGATGGGTTGAAGAGGGGCGAATAGGTCAACTGTGCCATGTTAAAGCTGATTTTGGCTTCCCCCTTCCCTATGACCCCAATTTGCGCGAATACAACAATCAGCTTGCCGGAGGTTGCTTGTTAGAAATGGGAATCTACCCTATCGCAATGGCATGGCTTTTTCTACAGAAAGACCCCAGTTCACAGTCAGTTTGGTATCACAGGGCGGGCAATGGTGTTGAAGATGATGTGGTAATACTAAATACCTATGGTTCGAATGCCGCCACTGCTCAATTAACCACTTCATTTCGTTGTAAGTTAAATAATTACCTCACCTTAATTGGTACTGAAGGCACTATCACTATTGCTGACTACTGGGCAGCTAGAGAGGCTAGGCTTTACAAAGGGCATGAGTGTATTGACCGCATTATTGAAGATCGTGAGTATCAAGGTTTTAATCATCAAATTGAACAGGTAAGCTGTGAGATTCTCGCCGGCCAGTTACGTCCCTCTGTCGTCAGTTGGGAAGACAGTCGAGCATTTCAACGGCACATAGAAAACATAAAAATGTGTTTTTAGTTTGCGCAATAACAATAATTTAGGGTTCATCTAAGGAATAACTGTAATGGAAAACCGTACTCTCTATGCACTTTATTGTGCAACCGTTGTGTCGCTCGGCGGTTTCGTCTTTGGTTTTGATGCCTCGGTAATTTCAGGCGTCGTTGGATTTGTGAGTGTCGAGTTTGATCTAACCCCCATTCAGTCGGGGTTTGTGGTTGCTGCACCGACACTCTCTGGAGTCTTCGGTACGATGGTGATCGGTCCTTTAAGTGATGCTTTAGGCCGTAAAAAAGTCTTATTAGTGATTGCCTTTTTATATTTGCTTTCGGCCCTTGCTTCAGCATTCGCATCCTCTTACATGATGTTGGTGACCGCTCGCGCCATAGGTGGTCTAGCCTTTACTTCTCTGATGATAGCTCCAATGTATATTGCCGAAATTGCCCCGGCGCGACTAAGAGGAAAATTGGTCTCTATTAACCAGCTTAATATTGTTATCGGTTTATCGGCGGCTTACTTTGCCAACTATTATATTTTGGGCGCCAGCGAATCCGACGCTAGCTGGGTAACTGATTGGGGTGTGGATGCCAATACCTGGCGTTGGATGTTGGGTGTTGAGATTATTCCTGCTGTAATTTTCTTTTTAGGTCTTTTCTTAATCCCAGACAGCCCTCGCTGGTTAATCTCTAAGGGGCGAGAAGAAGAAGCTAGAGAAGTCATGGGAAAACTATTACCTAGTGATGCCATTGATACTGAAATTCAATTAATCCGCGATGGTCATGATGTCGAAAGTGAGTCTCTATGGCACCGAATAAAAGGGATATTTGGACCAAGAATGCGGCTTGCCCTAGTTGTTGGCATAATCGTGGGCATAGTTCAACAAATCACTGGTATCAATGCTATTTTCTTTTACGCACCAACGATTTTTGAACAGAGCGGCATTGGCACTGACGCTGCCTTTGCACAGGCAGCATTGATCGGGCTTATTAACGTTGTATTTACCTTGGTCGCCATCGCTCTGATTGATCGCTGGGGCCGAAAACCTCTTCTCTTAGTTGGTTTGTCAGGTATTGCCATTAGTATGGCAGTGTGTACTTATGGCTTCTCACAGGCTACCTATGAACTAACACCTGAAGGTTTGCTTGAAATTCAGCAGATCGAGAATGTGGAAGAGCATTTTGATACTTCCGATCTTGATAATATGCTTGGCGTTATTTATCAAAGTGATGTTGAGTTTAAAGCAGCTCTGTCAAATTCTATTGGTACCAGTGCTGCAAGAGAGTTTGAAAGTCAGTTTATTAAGTCCTCTACGACAATGAATGCGGTGCTTATTCTCTTGGGTATTGTTGGCTTTGTTGCATCATTTGCTATGTCTTTGGGCCCGGTAATGTGGGCACTCTTTGCGGAGATCTTTCCCAATCAATTGCGTGGTGTTGCCATCTCTTTTGTTGGCATGATTAATAGCTTGGTGAGCTTTTGTGTGCAATTATTCTTTCCCGTTGAACTGAGTGTATTTGGTGCTGCATTAACCTTCTTTTCATACTGTGTGTTTGCCATTATTGGCCTGGTATTAGTTGCATGGCTGTTACCTGAAACTAAGGGCAAAACATTAGAAGAGTTAGAAGTCTTGTTTGCAAAACGCCGGTGAACTGATGAAGACTAAACGCTAAACGAAGTTCAGAACCATCAGTAAAGTTGCTGGGACTATAAGAGCCCAAAGTAGAAGTGTGTGAATCACTGGCGCTCCTTTAAGATTTAACAATGTTTCTCGGTTAATTCCAGACCCTATACAAAATAGTGCGACCATTAATAAGATGCTCGATACAATATTAGCTATGACTAAAATTTGATCGGGGAGCTCTAAAAATGGATTCATAGAGGCTGCTGCAAGGAACAGAATAATAAACATTGGGATATGTATTTTTGCACGGCCTTTGCTTTGAAGAATACTAAAGATAAATACAAGAGGCACTAACCATAGAGTGCGCCCCAATTTTACAAAGGTAGCAATCTTAGCAGCCTCCTCTCCAAAGACTGTACTTGTGGCAACAACAGACGAGGTGTCATGCACAGATAGCGCAACCCAAACTCCAAACTGCTCTTGGCTCATCTCTAAGTAAGCCCCTATGGAAGGGAATGTCATTAAGGCGAAGGCGTTAAGTAAAAAAATCAGTGTGAGAGCGGTACCTGTATGCTCGGCCTTGGCGCCAATCACAGGAGAGAGAGTTGCAACGGCAGTACCACCGCATATTGCGGCTCCTGAACTTATTAATTGTGCAGATTTTTTGCCGTTTCTCAGTATCCGTCCAAGTAAAAGGCCAACCCCCATGGTTAAAATGACATAAGCAGCAACCATTAAGCTGTAGTCAGCAGTGATCGCCATAACCTGACCTGCATTTAATTTTAAGCCCAATAAAACGATGGCTGCCTGAAGACTATAGACACCGAGCTTATCAATGCCAGCGACCAACGGCCCATTAATGATCAACGCAATTGCAGCCCCCAACAAGAATGCGACAGCGGGACTTTTGAAATAAGCCAATAGACAAACTGATAAGAGAATCAATAGGCTTCTTGATACCGTGCTAATTTCAGTTTGAGAAATGTTTACCATAAATCAATTTCTTACCTAATTAATTTATCCACGTTAATAAAAAGGCCAATCAGATAACTGACTGGCCTTTTTATTAACTGCTGTTACAACATTGATTACGCTTTAGTATACCGACGTCGTAAAAAGAGCAACAGACTTGCTAGAAGCAATAATATCAATGAGGAGTCTGTTGACTGTCCATCACCTACAGTACAACCACCACCGGACTTCTTCTTCACCGTGATAGCTGTTGATGTAATCGATGCAGAGTCAGTGCCATCACTAATAGTAGCGGTCACTGTTAACTCACCACCAGAACTTCCAGGTGTCAATGTAGCTGTATAGACACCTTCGCCACTTTCAGTGAAGCTACCAACTGTTGTATCGGACAGACTAGCAGTTCCTGTGACACTCATGCCTTCCAGCAAACGGCCGTCTGAATCAACAGCCGTCACAGTGATCTGGCCTGTTTCGGAACCGCCTGCTTTTAGCTCAGTAACATCTATACTAATAGTACTGTCGGTACTTGGAGGACCAAAGTACAGAGTGGCAATACCACTTGGGTCAGTCAAAGTCCCATCCGCCACACCATCCGCGTCATTAGCACCACCGTCTTCGATAAGTAACTGCAGGCAATTTGCGCCTACTGTCAAACCATCAGTGTAATCCCCATTACCTGGTTGAGGACAACTTCCACTAGCCGAAGTTGCAGAACTCACAGCGTTGTTGGCATCAAGAACGAAGTCTTGCCAGCCTACATTGGCATCAATGAACTTTCTCACAGATGCATTAGCTGGGACAGCTACACTTAATGGTATAACAACATTATAAGACGCACCCGCCTGACCACCTGAGACCTCAAAGTCAGCTAGACCACCCAAATAGCTATAGTCGGCGTCAGCTGTACCGACATCTTCTTCGTCAACACCTATTTTGTTATCGCCAGCAGTCAGTGCTACATCACCTAATGCGATAGTTGTTCCATATGAAGTCTCTACAACCTGATCGCTATCACCAATTGGCGCTAAGTAAGACTCTACTATATTGTCCTGATAATCAGGTATACCGTCATTATCGCTATCACCATAACCTTCATCGGCGTCTGAGATTCCGTCTCCGTCACTATCAGCATCACCTAGAACTGGCGCTGTTGCCAGTATTTTAATAGTGGCTGAAGCATCTGTAGCTAGAGCGTCAGCACCACTATCTGTAACAGTAGCGTCGGCGCTAATCACAGAGTCACCCAATGTACTTGGATCGAAGGTAGCAACCGCGCCATTAATTACCGCACTTGGCAAGTCACTAACGGCTGCAGCCCAAGCCAAAGTATGAGTGTCAGTTGAATTTAGATCGCTATACGTTGCAGTAACTGTCACCGAGCCCCCGTCAGCAGCAACAATTCGACCAGTATTACTACCCTGTGTCACTGTCAGCATAAGCTTTGGAGCAACGTTGTCTTCAGTGATTGTTACGGTTCGTTCAGACGCGGAACCGGCCACTGCGTTGGTAATATCTCCTAGAGTAATGACAACATCTTCAATACCTTCAGCTTCGCTATCTGCAGTCACTGTCATGGTTACCATTCCCGTGGTCCCCTCGCTAATCACGATCGACTCAGCAATAGAGAAGTCTTCATCTGTCGCTGAACCGCTAATAGTTAAAGGAACTGTTACTGGGTATTCAGCAGCAGAACCACTTAACTGCACACTCACCTCAACACTGGCACCTTCAACAGTAACAGATGAAGGAGTGAGGTTAGCCAAAGGCATGATTTCTAATTGCTGTACCGCAGTAGAGACGTTGCCAGCAGCATCAGACACTGTCCAAGTAATCTGATATGAGCCAGATTCGAATGGTCCAGTCTGACTAGCGGTTGGCGTCAACGCCCCGTCTTTTTGATCAGTGGCTGTGGCTTCACCTAAGCTAACGTCTGTCATTCTACCCTTGGCAGCTATACTGATATCCGCTGGGATAGTTAGCACAGGCGGTAACTCATCCTGATTTGGGTCTGTGCCATCGAGATACTCATCAAGGTTGCTGATGCCATCACCATCCGCATCAGCAGAGGCGTCAGACGCATCATCTGGATCTAGGCCGTTAGCCGTTTCGTAGAAATCTGGCAGACCGTCGCCGTCAGTATCTAAAACGACTAATGTAATACTTGCCGACTTAGTCGTTATATTACCTGCTGCATCAGAAACAGAGAATGTAACCACCGTCTCTCCAACCGCGTATTCATCAGGACCATCGTTAGTGATGATCAACGTCGAGTCATCGTCTTTATTATCCGTCGCTACAGCCGCGGCAATAAACTCCGCAATAGCCGAATAGCTTGAGGACAATACACTGTTAGGCATATCAACATTTATGCTGATTGAATCAGGCACTGTAAGTTCTGGTGGAGTTGGGTCAAGACTAATATTAACAACTGTTTGTGCAGTTCCTACGTTACCCGCCTGATCGCTTACTGTGAACGTAACCGTGGTCTCACCAAATGGGTAAAAGTCAGGTCCATCATTATCGATAGAAGTCAACGCACCATCGACGTTATCTGTTGCTGTAACTGAAGCAAAGAAATCAACAATTGCCGTTTCTGTTGCAGCAAGACCAGCTTCGGTACCTAAGATGACCTGAGTCGCCGGAGCATTAATAACCGGGGCGGTCTGATCTGAAACGGTTACGATAGCGGTGTTGCTACCGACATTACCCAGAGAGTCAGCCGCGGTAAATGTAACTGTTGTAGGCCCAATTGGGAATGTGTCCGGAGCATCATTAGTAACCGTTACAGTACCATCAGTCGCATCACTTGCTGAAGCGCCCTGCAAGAACGCCGCGATCGCTGTGTCGCTAGCGGCCGTTCCATTAGCATCTGTCGCTGCCACACTAATATCAGCGGGGACACTGACCGACGGACCCGTGGTGTCTTTGTTTACAGACGCAGTTGCTGTACTAGTCTCTAACGAGGTTGAACCCACAGCCGAGATCGAAATACTTCCATCAGCAAGAGCACTAGCATCGACAGAGGTCGTCCAAGCACTATCAGTACAATCTGCAGCTTCAGCAGCTGCAGTCGCTGACCCTGCAGTTAAAGTAACAGCAACAGAAACTCCAGTTGAGTTACAGGTTCCTGAAACATCATAGGCAGCCTGGTTTGCAGTGGTAATAACGGCAGGCGTAGCGACCGTGATTGCCATTGCCTCTGCTCGTGAAAGACTAACGGAATAAGTTGTAGTCCCAGTTCCATCTTCAGCAAGCACCGCAATATCTGCCGAATTACTGCCAACAGAGAGGTCAAACGTGTTGTTAGTCACTGCTTCACCATTTGCAGTATAACTATCGATTGTTGCGTAGCTATCAGTCAAAACTGGAACAACAGAAGCTGAAGTTACTGGGAAAGCAACGGTTGCAGAGTATTCTGTCGTTGCTGAATCAAATACGGGGGAGAGAGTAATGTCCGCGACACTACCATTTAGAGTGTAGGATGCTGTCAAGTTCGAGAGCGTAGACACCGTGCCTGGAATTTTATTGATGCTCACAGCTTCACCGGAAAAATCATAACCCGCAGCTTTAGAGGAATAGCTGAAGTTGAGCGTACTGCCGTTAAAGCCGCTTATTGCAGTCAGGGGGACTGTGTAGAGAGTAACAGGCAGAGTTTCGCCATCTGGCCAATCACCCCCAAAATCAAACCACGTTGTGAGAAGAAACTTGTCAGTGGACGGGTCATCATCATCATCATTTGTGTCATCCTTAATTTGGTTGCCTGATGCTCCCTCTTCCAAAAGGCTCGCCAAATCACCCGTCTCTACGACAGAACTGTTGAAATGCAACCGAAGCCCCAACCCTGTCGTAGCCGCATCTGCACCATCTGCATCAGTTGCGGTATAAGAAACAGTGAGCTCTGTAGATTGACCCGCGGATAACTCACTAACAGAGAGTGATCCAGTTACTGTTTGCACTTGCGCTGACGCGTAACCGGTCGAAAGCATTAAAGCCGTTAGAAGCGCAGCAGGCTTGCTGAACCCATAGTTTCTTAAATTGAACATGATATTAATCCCCTGAAGTACTTGTTTTGCTCTTCCCGTTTCTGGAATGGACACCTTTCATGGTAAACCTTAACTTATAAACGAATGAATTTCACGTGAATTTTTGCCCTTTTCCTGTATGAAGTTTAGACGAGAGAAAGTTAATAGTGCAATGCGCCTAGCCAAAAGATTCATCTACTCGATTTTTCTAGTGCAATCGGCATTAGCCGCTCCACAAACCGACGATAAGCAAGTTCTGACGGATGCAGTCCATCGGGTGCTACTAAGCTTGGATCCTCTAACCCTTCTCTGGTTATATCCGTAATATAGACATATGAAAGGTTGTTTTCGTTGGCGTAATCTTCAGCAAAACTGTTATACATATCTATCTCAGCACTTATATTTTGGGAGTTTCTATTCTGCCCAAAAGGTGTGTAACCGTAATCAGGAATGGAAACAATTATCAATTTACTCTTATCTCCCCCAACAAAAGAGATCGCAGACGTCACTAGCTCAATGAACTCTGTTTCGTAAATACTAAAAAGTTTACCTTGGAACTGATTATTGACTCCGATTAAAAGAGTCACCAGATCAAAGTCATTTGAGGGGTCTTCAGATACAATCGCATTCTTTAGATTAGTGGTCGTCCAACCGGTTTTAGCTATCACCTCCAAAGTAACCTCGCTCTGCTCTGAGTACTCTGCTACGAGGCTACTTTTTAATTGTTCAGGAAAACTACAGGTATCACACACGCTTTCACCAATAGTGTAGCTATCACCGAGTGACAAAATATCAATGCTCATAGGATCTTGATAACTTCTTCTAGCACCTTCTTCTCGAGCAGTTTGAATTTGAGTATCGTTGATGTCGTACCCTTGAGCATGCATCAAGCACTGCTCGCAATCGTGAAGAAGACTCAATACATGACCGAGCTCATGGGCAATAGTTCTGGCGAGCGACCCTCGAACAAAATTTTGTTGAGCTTCGATCAGGAGTGTTTTTTCTGGGATTCCTCCGTCGTTATGCTTATTAGACCAAGATCCAACAACTGAGTGCCACCCAAACGAACTCATCGCGTTACCCTGGGAAGTGTTGCCAATAAAAGGAAAAATATAAATATGGAATAAGTTATCGTCTAACTCTTCATCTGAACTCCGATTATCAGGCTGCATTAAATTGTAGAGTCGTGGCAATCTCTCAGGATCAGATTTACCCTCGCTGTCTCTTTGGGAATCTACAATGTACCGAACATCATCTTGATAGCCATCATAGGTCTGGATTGGCTCCTGAATGATTTTTTCTATAGACCAGTGGATACCAGCCTGTTGCCAGATATCGTTAAGTTCAGGCATTAGAGTCTCAACGATATCACCTTCTGAAACCCAAGATGGCATCGTATTACCAGACCCATGAATCCACGGATCGTCCTGCATGACATGAAATCTTAAATTCAAATCTATTGCAGATAAAAATCTGGCACTGAGTGATATATCGGCATTCACAGTTAACGCCCTAGGATTTTCGCGATTACCATCAGACCACTGAGTAAACATAAAACCATCATCAGGGGTTGCCGCCACCTCTAAGATAGTGCCGTTTTGATATTTACCTCCTGATGTATCTACCGAACCTCCATCCTCGGATGTGATGGAAACGGCGTAGGTAGGTGGAGCGACTGGCACTGCATCTGGCTGATCTCCTCCACCGCCTCCACAGGCGTTAAGCGCAAGAACACAGACCCAAAATACGATTTTCTTCATAAAATGCCGCCATCATAATTATTGATAGTGATTGAGATATACTGAAAGAAATCTGTAATGGATTTGTAGTAGCGCTTGCCTTAGGAAAGGCGCCCTAATATTTAAAAACAAGCGCTGATATTTATGGCGTTAAACGCTATATGACCTGAATTTTCACTCGAAAAAAATGGCAACCTCGAAGACCCGGGGCAGCCATTTTCTGTGTCTAAGTGTTAGTCTTTTCTTAAGACTGATCTGCACCCTTCAAAGCATACCAACCAATGTAAATATAGCAGAGCATTGGGACAATGAAACTTAACTGAATACCAATGGTGTCAGCGGCAACGCCTTGAACTAAAGGAATCAAGGCACCTCCAACAATTCCTTGACAAACTAGTCCAGAGCCCTTGCTAGTCATGGATCCTAATCCCTTAACCGCAAGAGTAAAGATTGTCGGGAACATAATAGAATTGAAGAACCCAACAGCAAGGATTGACCACATGGCTGTATCACCTGTGGTATTCATGCTGACAACAATCATCAAAATGGCTATAACAGCGTTTGCCGCAAGATACTTGGTAGACGCAATGTAATTCATTAGAAAGGCACCAACTAAACGACCGACCATAGCCGCTCCCCAATAGTAGCCAACCATCTCTCCTGCCTCCGCAATCTCCATCCCCGCTATAGAACTTTCTGCAAAATAATTAACTAGGAAACTTCCGATGGACACTTCGCCGCCCACATACATGAAAATAGCCAGTGCACCAAGTACAAGGGATCGATGATTCCAGACACTATCCCCTGCAACATCTTCGCTTGTTTCCACGTGAGCTAACTTGGGTAATTTAATCCCTCTGAATAAAAGTGCTGCCACAACAAGAACAGCAGCGATCATCAAGTAAGGCATCTGCACCGCTGAAGCATCTGCAGCCACAACACCTAAAATCAGCATTGAACCAACGAAAGGACCGACGGTAGTGCCTAGCGAATTTGCGGCCTGGGCCAAATTCAGCCGACTCGCCGCCGTCTTTTCTGGGCCTAAGGCGGCAACATAGGGATTAGCTGCTACCTGCAGGATTGTTATCCCACTGGCTAATACAAAAAATGCGAAAAGAAATAATGAGTAGGCATGAAGGTCTGCGGATGGATAGAACAATAGACAGCCCGTTGCAGTTGTTAGCAACCCAATCACGATTCCCATTTGAAATCCAACCTTATCGATGAGTCTTCCCGCAAATGGAGATACGATAAAATAAGCGCCGAAGAAGCAAAATTGTACCAACATAGCTTGGGTATAATTAAGATCAAATGACTCTTTTAAAAAAGGAATCAGAATATCGTTAAGGACCGTGATAAAACCCCAGAAAAAGAACAAGCAAGTCATCGCAACAAAAGCAAAAGTTTGTGTTTCTTGTGGCTGGCCGCCAGTTGCTAATCCTGCAGAGTTATCTGTATTTGAGCTCGACATCATTACCCCCTCGAGTACGCGTTCTATTAAAAATACTATAATCGAACGAGGATATGCTGACGCAATCCTCTGCGCAACAAATATACTCAGATTGAAATCCATTTGACCGCAACATTGCGTTACTTGGTCGACTTTAGGCCGAAAAAAGGTGTATTTGTCTATTCAAATTGCTGAAATTTTTACTTGACGAATTGACAGCGCTATTTGTTATCAACTCCAATAAATAACGTCAGTGTTGTGTTGACATTACACATGAGACACCTTAGCTTGTGGTCAAAATATGTCGAGGTTTTGGCTCCAAAAAAGCCTAAAAACACAAATCGACATAAATTCAATTTAAAAAGGAGTTTTAAGATGACATCTAATGCATTTAAAGCATGTGTAGATATTTTAGTGTCACCCAAGGAAGGCTTTGATACCGTTAAGGGTAAAAAACATTGGGCATGGTGTCCCTTTACCCTAATTATAGCTTGTTCTGCGGGCATGTTTTTATACTATTTTTCGGTAGTCGATTTTGATTGGTTAGTAGATCAAATACTCAGCCAAGGTGATTTGAGCGAAGCGGAATTAGAGGCGTCTGCGGAATTTATGAGTCAAACCCGAATGACATGGTCAACAACTCTTGGTGGTGTCATTGGTCTAATTGTTGCTAATGCTATTATGGCAGCTTACTTTAATTTAGTGACAAACGTCCTTCAACCGAGTGAGGTTTCATTTACCGGGTGGTATGGCTTTAGTTGGTGGATCAGCATGCCGCTTGTCGTTTCATCGTTACTCGGAATTCTAGTCATCTTATTTTCCAGCAGTGGCCTGGTATCAATGGAGGATCTAGCTCCGGCAGGGCTGGGATTTTTAGTTGATAAATCACATAGTTGGTTTAGTTTGTGGAACAGCATTACCGTTTTCTCTCTATGGTCTGTATACCTCTGCACTGTCGGGTTAAAGTCGTGGTTAGCTATAGACGCCAACAGGGCCCTTTATGTTGCTGTAGCACCCTCAGTGATTATCTATGGCATCTGGTCGCTCTACATAATAATGCAAACGTAAGGATTGAATCCAAAACACGTATCTACTACGTCTAATACCTACCAGATGCTCGAACACAAACATGGGAGAAGCAGTTTTATCATGAAGAAAAAACTCATTATAGCTGGGGTCATTGCAGCCTTAGTCGCACTAGCCTACTTTAAGCAGAGTGGAAATAGTGACGCAATATCCGTCAACATTGCAGCAGCAAAAATTGAGGAGATAAAGACGTCAATTCTTGCCTCTGGCACATTAATTTACAAAGATCAGGTGCAACTGCGATCCGAGGTGATAGGTCAAGTCAGTGAACTCTTTATTGAGGAAGGGGATAATGTCAGCCAGGACCAAGTATTGATGCGACTCGATCAGCGGAGTTTTAACGCTGACGTGGAGCAACAACAAGCCTTCGTAAGAATGCAGACTATCGCTATAGAACGTCAAAAAAAGCAACTGGATAACACCAAAGCGAAATGGCTTCGCAATAAAAATCTCTACGAACGAAAAATGATTGGACAAGATGCATTTGAGCTCATAGACAACCAACATGACTTGGCCAAAATTGATCTACGATCTCGCCAAGAAGCTTTAACTCAAGCGCAAGCAACATTAGACAAAGCCCTCGAGAGGCTTGAAAAAACTGTGTTTCGTTCGCCAATTGATGGAATTGCAACTTCCGTGGATATTAAAATTGGAGAAACCGCAATTAGCGGCACAACAAACATTGCTGGCTCTAACTTAATTACGATTGCTGACCCAGCATCTATTTTAGTGGAAGTTCAGGTTGATGAAGCTGATATCGCTAACGTGCGTCTTGACCAAGATGTTGACGTTTATGCTGTAGCCTTTCCTGATGACGCTCTGAAAGGCCAAGTTAAAACAATTGCCACCTCGGCTAAGCGCGCCAGCAATCGCGAAGGCCTTAGCTTTACCGTTAAAATATTACTCGAAAGTGATGAAAACATTGACGTGCGGCCAGGCATGAGCTGTCGGGCAGAGATCTTCACGAAAGTAAAAGGAAATACGATTGCTGTGCCAATTCAGGCAGTTATCTTTGAAGAGAGCGAAGATGAGGACTCTGATGTGGAAGTTAGGGGTCGGCGCGGAGGTGTGCGTATTGGCTCTTCTGACAATTCAACAATGACGAGTCATGTTTTTGTTCTGATTGACGGTAAAGCAGTAAAGCGTGATGTCGAACTTGGAATCTCAAATGATGAATTACAGGAGGTCACCAAAGGTGTGGATCTAGATGAAGATATTATTATTGGCCCCTCTAGACTTCTGGCAAAGCTTAAAGATGGTGACGCAGTGAAACTTCGCGAAATCAAGGATGAAGACTGAGTAATGCCAAAAAATAATGTTATCGAATTACGAGAGATCGCAAAGCATTACATGATGGGCGAAGAAGGGTTTTACGCCCTTGAGGGGATCAACCTAGATATACACTTAAATGATTATATCGCTATTGTTGGCTCATCCGGATCCGGAAAATCAACCCTAATGAATCTGTTGGGGTGCTTAGATTATCCTACCGCTGGAGCCTATAAACTCAAGGGTACCGATGTAGCAAGTCTTGATGAGAACAGATTAGCCGAAATTCGAAATCGAGAAATCGGCTTCATCTTTCAGAATTTTAATTTGTTACCTCGAGCCACAGCCTTGCAAAATGTTATGCAGCCACTGGTCTATCGTGGTCTAGCTAAGTCTAAACGTTTGGAATTGGCTAAAAATGCGCTTGATATGGTTGGGCTGCAAGACCGAATGCAACATTTTCCCAACCAGTTGTCTGGTGGTCAGCGTCAACGAGTGGCTATAGCAAGAGCGTTAGTTGCCAAGCCGGCTATATTGTTAGCGGATGAACCCACAGGTAATTTAGACTCTGCTACAACAATCGACATAATGGCATTATTTGACCGACTGCACGGTGATGGTCAAACCTTGATTGTTGTAACCCACGAGCAGGAGATTGCCGATCGCTGCCATCGAGTGATCACTTTAAAAGATGGCCATCTGATATCGGATGAGTACAACAAAATAGCAAGCACGACTACACAAAAGAGCGCGGCGTCAGATGTCTAATCTAAGATTTAAAATTATTGAAGGTACACGGTCGGCAGCACAATCAGTTTTTGCTCATCGGTTTCGCAGCTTTTTAACCACACTGGGAATTATCATCGGTGTAGCATCGGTTATTGCTGTCGTTTCCGTCGTTCAGGGCTTTAGTGCTAATGTCAGCGCTCAGTTTGATGGCATAGGTACTAATGTTATTAGTATCGATCGATACACACCACCAAAATCAAGACTTCAAGGAAAATACGCTCGTCTTACCTATGAGGATTTTTTGAAAATCAAGCATCAAGTACCCGGTGCAAGTAATGTCACACCCAATCTGCAAATGTGGGGTTCAAATAGTGGCGTTACTTACAGAGGCCAATCGGTCTCTACACGGATCTTTGGAACCGCTTCAACCTACCAAAAGCTCAATGCCGTCTATTGCGAACAGGGCCGCTTCTTCAACGTTAGTGATGATAAAAGCCGGCGTCGTGTGGCGTTAATCGGACCCTCTCTAGCTAATAAACTTGAAATCCAAGGAAGTCCAATAGGGCAGCACATATCCATATTAGGTGAGTGGTTTAAGGTTATTTGTGTAACCGAACAAAAAGGTAAATTGTTTGGTTTCGACCAGGACGATTTTGCATTAGTCCCTTTTAGTGCAGCCCAATCTCTTATTGGGGGTCACTGGGGGTCAAATATACAAATTAGCTTATCTGTAGATAAGTTGGAACAGGTTCCTCAAGTCAAACGCAACATCACAAGTATTTTGCGTAGAGCCCACAAAATTGACTCTGGAGAGCCTAATGACTTTGAAATTAGTTCTGCCGATCAAATGATGAAAACTTTTGAATCAATTATCGGTAGCACTACTTTGGTTTTGGCAGGCATTGTGAGTATTTCACTGCTAGTAGGTGGAATCGGTATCATGAATATTATGTTGGTATCGGTTACTGAACGGACTCGAGAAATCGGCATTCAAAAGGCACTGGGCGCGACGCGCTTTGATATTTTGCTACAATTCTTGATTGAGGCTATTTTCCTATGTTTACTTGGGGGGCTAATTGGTCTTCTACTGGGCTTCGGTGCTGGCTCGCTTATCAGTAACCTCACTGACTTGCCCGCAGCAACTGTTCCGATGTGGGCGATTTTACTGTCATTTGGTTTCAGCGCAGGAATCGGTTTAATCTTTGGGATTATTCCTGCAGCCAAAGCGGCAAACCTAGACCCTATTGACGCCTTGAGATATGAGTAGGTTGGTTCGGAATCGCCAAAGCTAACTAGTTTATTCGTATAATAAACTACTATGATTTAATCTAATAAATCCTCTTGGCGAACTTGTTATTTGGAGCATGGAATTGTCACTTTTAGAAGCAATAATATTAGGTATCGTCCAGGGGCTCACAGAGTTCTTACCCGTAAGTAGTAGCGGCCATCTAGAACTCGGCAAAGCGTTGCTAGGCGATACTAGCGTACCCCAAGAAAGTATGATGTTTACTGTTGTAGTGCATTTTGCAACCGCCCTTGCAACACTCGTCATATTTCGAGCCGAGGTAGCTCAAATTGCAAAAGGTCTGTTTCAGAGAGAAAATAACGATGAATTTCAGTTCTCACTGAAGATCCTGATTAGCATGATACCTGCCGCGGCAGTGGGCGTTCTTTTTGCTAATGAGATTGAAGTTCTATTCGACCGTCAAATAGTCTTGGTGGGAGTCATGCTTTGGGTAACAGGCGTACTTTTGATCATTGCGGACAATGCCAAAACTACAACTACAGGTGTTTCTTTACGGCACTCAATTATTATTGGTGTTGCCCAGGCTATTGCGATATTACCTGGCATCTCCCGGTCAGGCGCTACGATTTCAACGTCTGTGCTACTGGGTATTGATCGCAGCAAGGCAGCTAGCTTTTCATTCTTAATGGTGGTTCCTCTTATTCTGGGAAAAATAGGTAAAGATCTTATAGATGGCGGATTACAGATTAGTTCTGACCAGGTCAGTATTTTATGGGCTGGATTCTTAGCTGCCTTCATTACCGGTCTTTTCGCGTGCCAATGGATGATAAAGCTTGTTCGTAAGGCCCAGCTAAAATACTTCTCTTATTACTGCTTTATCGTGGGCACAATTGCGATTGGCTACCAACAATTTTAAGTCTCTATTGCAATCCTAAGAGCTTATGGGATTGCAGACTCAGACTCCATCTAGGATGAGTTAAACAGTATTCTATGGTTTCCTTAACATGTTCATTTTCATCTTCATCGAACATCGGTTGTAGAAAAAAATGCTCGAAATTCAAATGAACAAAATCTGAGGGCTGATGACCTTCTTGGGGATAAACCAATTTAATTTCATCTCCCTCCCCCACAACCACAGTAGATCCTGATTTAGGACTGACACAAACCCAGTCTATATCTTCGGGTACTGGTAATGTCCCGTTCGTCTCAATAGCTACCTCTGCGCCTTCGTTATGAAAAGCTTCTATCAGATCTTTATCCAGCTGCAACAAGGGCTCTCCCCCAGTGCATACAACATAGGGGTGGATAACATCTGCAATGCTTTCGGGCCAATAACTCACAACCGCTTTAGCTAAGGCCACAGCATTCGTAAAACTACCTCCACCATCTCCATCTGTACCCACAAAATCGGTATCACAGAACTGACAAACAGCATCAGCGCGATGTTTCTCTTGTCCGCTCCATAGATTACAACCAGTAAAACGACAAAATATAGCCGGTCTTCCTGCATGCGCGCCTTCACCCTGTAAAGAGTAGAAAATTTCTTTTACTGCATATGCCATTATATTAAACCGTCATATGAATTCGCTTTAAACTTGATCTTGGATGTTGGAGTATCAAGCAACCTTAATCATTCAAGTTGACCCTACTAAATCGTTGTCTATTCTACCTCACGATGCAGAGAAAGTAGATATTGAGACTGCCGGAACTTGTGTTACTTTTAAAAATTGCCCATGATAGATACATGAACATAGTAATGCGTCAAATTTTAAAATTTGGCCTAGAAAAAGCCGCCGAGAGAAACGTAAAAGATTACCCCCAAGTAGCCTGCTTTTCTCATGACATCATATCGCGCAAAATAATGATCGACGGTATTTTTGAGCGTAACGAACTAATAGCTCTAAAGTCCTTTTTAATGTCCGAACCTAACACTCGGGAAATCTGTTTAGATATTGGAGGCAATATTGGTAATCATGCAGTCTTTTTTTCTGGCCTTTTTGAACAAGTTATCAGCTTTGAACCAAACCATAAAATCTTCCAGCTATTAGCAATTAACGCTGGACTTGCTGACAATATCACTGCAGTTAACCTTGGACTTAGTGACCAAACTGATACCTTACCGGCAAGAGTAAACCATTTGAACTTAGGTGATGCTCAGATAACAGATGCTGCAGAAGCAAATACTGAATTCTCTGTTATGGCTTTAGATGAATACTTGCAAAACAAAGCACCACGACCCATTAGTTTCATTAAGATGGACGTAGAGGGTTATGAACTAAAAGCTCTTCAAGGGGCAACTGAAACTCTGCAAAAACATCAACCAATGTTAGTTTTAGAATTTCATGTCAAAAAAGACAAGACCAAAACTGACGCCATACTGTCGTTTTTAGCAGCTCAAGGGTACGGCTATGCTCATATTTTCAAGCCAAAGTTTTTTTCCCGCGCCAAACCAAAATTCGTAAAAGTTCCACTTTCGGGACTTGAAAACTATCCTACAAAAAACCATAAAATGGTGGTTTTCACGTTTGACTGACTGATCCTGAGAGTCAATGAAATACTTGCGACTAAACCTCCGAACATTGCCTGTCCCTGTTTCTACCATCTTCTTATCAAATACTCAGTAATAAATAAAAACAGAACAAGCGAATGCTTTCTTTTTGTCACTAAGTTTACCCTTATGATCCACATTTTATGGGAGACGATAGCCTCTAGGGACTTTATTTTGTGAGCCACTATGCAAAAATGCGAATTCGTATAGATTATTAAAAAAAAACGTCTATCATTACTTGCAAGCTAAACTGAAAAAGCAAGGAGCAATCGGGGTGTTAGATCAATTAATGGAAAAACATAACATTAGCCAAAGTGAACTTGGGAGAGTCACAGGTGTTCCTCAGGCAACTATCAGTCGTTACATAAACGGCACAACCAAATCACTCAAATTTCATAGCCTAAAGGCCTTAGCAGAGTACTTTCAGGTACCGATGGAAGATATCGTCTCGAGAAGAGATGATATTTAAAATAGAGTCATAGACTGATGGGTTTAGCTGGAGAGGCTTGTAAAAAGGGCCCATCCACACAAATACGCTGACCATCTGGAGCAGCACAAGCTCCACAGATACCCACCCCACACTTAGTTAGATAATCAATCGCGCTAAAGATTTGATCATCTGCGCAGAACTCTCTCTGCACAGCGGCGGCGGCATGTACCATTGGAGACGGCCCACAGTTATAAAAAACCAGCTTGTCTAACTCAGACCGCTCCATCTCTTTCAAACGATCTCGAAGTAACTCAGTTACAACACCCTTAAATCCTTGACTGCCATCATCAGTCGCAACATGCACCTGAGCTATTTTCTGGCACTCTTCAAGGTAATACAGTCGTTCTGCTGTGCGAGCCCCTGTAAAAACTTCGGCGTTGCCAAAGTCTCTGGCAAGTTGATAAACCGCTGCTAAACCAGTACCTCCAGCAACAGCCATAATTTTTGCATCTTCAGGTGGAGCTACCGGAATCCCATGGGGGCCCCGCACGTAGACTTCCGAACCGACGGGCAAGTCCAACAGTTCATGAGTAAATATACCCACATCGATTACAGCTAACTGAAAAGGATCATCCGAAAGAGCGGAAAAAGGTTTTTCTCCCAAGCCTGGTATCCAAAGAAACACGAACTCACCGGCCTGAATGTTAATTTTTCTATCAAAAGTTAGAACGCAAATATCCTCGCATACGCGCTTATTTTCAACTAGGACGACAGGCTCAAAATCCATGTCAATATCGTAGCGAATATGTCCTTCTGCTTTGTTACTAGCAAAACAAATATCAGATTCAAGCTGATTAAAATAACTACCAATATCTTCTGTTGTCATCCCAGTTAGTGCCGAGCCCACTCCCACTATAGTAGAGCCAGCATCTATGAATTCCCTAACATCTGCTGCACTGCTCACACCCCCACAACCAAGGATAGGCACTTCCGTAACCGCAGCAATTTCACGAATGCATTTAAGAGCAATAGGCAAAACACCTTTGCCTGACATGCCACCAGCACCATTACTTAGCACAGGTTGTCCGTGGGATGATGTGTATCCTGGACCAACCGTGTTAATCGCACAGAGCGCATCAGCTCCTCCATCCACGGCAGCAAGAGCAATCTCTCCAATATTAGAGGTATTCGGAGTCAGCTTGGGAATTACGGGGATATCAACCACCGCCTTTACCGCAGCAGTCACCTCTCTAACCATATCTGGATCCTGCCCCATAGCCATACCGTACCCCTTAGCGTGAGGGCATGAAAGATTAAGCTCCAGGCCATTGGCAACCGGTGCCATAATTTTTGCCACTTCTACAAACTCTTGGACACTGCCACCAAAAATCGACACTAGTAAAAATCGATCCTCAGGAATAGTAAGCTTGGACATTGACTCCGCAGCCGATTCGGCACCCGGATTAGTTAAGCCCACTGCGTTGACAAAACAGCCCGGGGCGTATTGGCTATAAACCGGTTCGCGATTTCCTGCACGAGGCGTGGGCCCAACACTTTTGGTAGTAATAACACCAATTTGAGGCATCTGATCAAACATCGCCTGAATAATTGAAGTCGCTGTGGTTACAATTCCTGAAGGAATTGTAAATGGGCCCGATAGGGTCTTTCCAAGAAATTCTGTTTTCAATATGGATCGCCAAAAACTTGTTAATGTGATGAGGTAGTGCCCTAGTATTATACCGATTCTGTAGAATTAATGTGCCAAGAGTTTAGCTAAGTAACTACTTTGTTTAGGGTTATATAATCAAAAAAATGATCCTTTACTGTTATCGTCATTACTCTGGCCAAAAAATAACAGTTTATTTATGTAGATTAGCCCACAATTTCCAACACAGACTGAATAATCGATCATAAATACATTACACTAGTACGCGCACGGTGGTTAGCACGGTTCATTCTAGGCATCGCTCATGTTAATAAACTCTAATCTTTTTAGGACGACAATAATCATGAAACTAAACTCTACCCTAGATTCATTAGCCAAGCCCTTTTCAGCATTAGCACCTTGGATATTGCGCCTGTCGCTTGGTGTTGCATTTTTCCTGCATGGGTACAGTAAGTTCCCACTACCACCTGAAAAGATGGTTGGGTGGTTCGGAAGTCTTGGTATTCCGGCACCGGAGCTGGTCAGCAGTATGGTTGCTATCGGGGAGGTCTCCGCAGGCATTGGCATTATTATCGGAGCACTTCTGGGTAGCTCTCTCGGACACCTAGTTACCAGAATCTCAGGGGGTACTGTAGTGGTTATTATGGGAGGAGCCTTCTTCATTGCACATTCCGACTGGTTTATCACTGCAAAGTTATTTACCAGTGAGCAAATTTTCCTTTTTGCACTTGGCATGTATTTCGCAATCAAGGGAAATGACTGACTGCCTAAATAGTAAAGGTCCTATTAAATCTGATCGTCCCAGAAGTTTCTTTACTACTGGGGCGTGATAAAATAATGTCTAAAATTTGAGTTTAACGGCAATCGGAGTTTACTATTACATTATTAAAGGTATCCTCTAAGGCTAAAACTTTGGAAACGATAACTGATGCGCGTCCCCCCTTTTTTATACAGCCTCTATGAGCGATTTCTCCGCGGTCAGTTGAATTCAACCAAACGACCATTGCATGTTGGTCTAATTGTCGACGGTAATCGACGCTTCGCTCTGGCAAATGGTCTGGCAACTCGAAAAGCTGGCCATATGGCTGGTTCTGACCGACTCCAAGACTTCTTAAAATGGTGTCTAGAGCTCAACATTAAAATTGTGACTCTCTATGGTTTTTCTACCGAAAACTACAAACGAAGTAGTGAAGAAGTTGAAGAATTGATGAGCATTATTCTCAATAAATTTCGTACACTTCAAGCTGATCCACTTATTACTGATGAGAATGTAAAAATTAAAGTTATTGGCAGACGTGATGGTTTCTCTCAAGAGATGCAAGATGAAATCATCAAAGTAGAAGCTATGACCGAAAAACATGACAGCTTTCAACTTAATATCGCAATTGGCTATGGCGGCCGCGCTGAAATAGTCGACGCCGTGAAGCAAATCGGGGAACAAATCAAATCCGGTGAAATAGAGATAGATTCCATCGATGAAGATATGCTGTCCAATCACCTTTACACCGAGGGAATGCCTGACCCTGACCTTATAATTCGCACCTCGGGTGAGGAGCGTCTATCAGGGTTCTTATTATGGCAGAGTGCCTATTCGGAGCTTTATTTTACTGAGGTTTTCTGGCCTGCATTCCGCAAAATTGACTTTTGGAGAGCTATTCGTGTTTGGCAACAACGTCATAGGCGCTTTGGCAAATAGCATTGGCTGATAAATCCCTAAGATTGGCCGTAATCATAATAATCCGCAATCGCTAATCCAGCGGCAACACTAGTGAAGGGATCGTGCTCTACAACCTTACCCGAAAATTGATTTTCCAGAATATCTTTTACTGCCGGGATTAAGGACGAACCCCCTGTTCTGAGAACCAAGTCAATATCATCCGCGCACAAATTAATCTTCCCGAGTATTAAGCTAATTGCCTGCTCTAACTCAAACAATAAATCAGAAATCATCACTTCAAACTCCCAGCGCTCCAACTCAATCGCTATATCCAACTCAGGGATATCTAATACTGCTGTTTCTTGAATAGAAAGTTGAGCTTTAAATAACTTGATTGCCTCGAAAACCTGATAGCTATAGTTCTGCTTAATCAAATCATAAAGACGCCTAAATTTGGCTGCAGCTGGATCAGGCTGAGCCATACGTTGCATTACCGGGGCTGTAAATTTATTCTGATTAAGCATGTAGCTAACAGGCCAGTTGATCAGTAAGTCTTCAAAGTCTCCAAATGGAAATAAAGTATCGATATTTAGACCATCAACTACCCTACTCCACCGCTCTCCTCTGCCAAGAAGCGGAAATACGAGATCTCTAAAGATGGTTTGATCAATTCGATCACCTCCCAAACCGATACCATGAGTGGCCTCTACAATAAAATGCCTGTTGTTGCGCTTGAGAATACTAAAGTCAAGAGTGCCTCCTCCAAAATCCACGGTTAGAATGCGCTGATCTCCGCCACCTGGGTAATTATGTAGGTAACTAATTGCCGCTGCTGTTGGCTCAGGACAAAACTTCTGTTCTTGAATGCCGGCGTAGCCATAGGCCTCAGTGAGGCGGTTCATAGCTATGTTATTACTTTGTTTCTCATTACCTTCAAAATTGACAGGATGACCGATACATGCGTGATCAACCTTGTGCTTAGCCAAATTGCTAAGACTCGACTGAAGAGCCTCACGAATACCTACTAGAATTGGTGTTACTAAGGCAACCAGCCTAAAGGGTCGGTTAAAAATCAATGTCCGATCGCTGTTCTTGTGGCCCAGCAGTCGCTTGGTCCCCCTAAATAATCGGCCTGGCAAGCCAGCGTCATTAAATGCCTGCCCATAAACCTTGCTTGTATCTCCTTCTCCTGCTGGACCATCTTTACTGCCTGCGCTTGTCCTCTCCTCTCCTAATAACTCGGCACTCAGCTCGACGGTTCGTCCACGATTACCGCTAATGTAGTCATCAATAGCCTGCTGTCCAATGACAGTAACAAAGTCTTTATCTAAATAATTAGCGGAAGGCATTATGGCTACATCGCTTCCAAGTTCGATCAAGCTGACTTTTTCCCCATCGAAAGTCGCAGCAGCACTATTGCTCGTGCCAAAATCAATGCCTATACCTATAGACGATTTATCCTGTGAAATGATTTTCTCCTTGGGGACTTTACTGACAAATAGAAGGTCAGTAGTTTAGCGGAAAACAAAAAACAATAAATCAAAAGGTTGAGTCTTCAGCCACAAAATAAACAAGCTAGATAAAATTTAAACTGATTAAGCAGAAAACAACCGCTCGAACTGACAACGGAGAAAATCACAGATCCTAACATTGCTTAATCTAGTTTGTTAACGTGGAATTGACTCAAATTTATTCTCAATTCGATTTTTGACTACCTCATCAGCCCTGAAAATCTGTCCATTCATCGCGATATAAACTCCTGCTGAAATCGCTTGAATCGCCCCTATGGCACAACCAATATTGAAAACCGCGTCATTTTCGGCGAACGCAGCCGGCTGCAAAGCTCCGGTCAAAATAATTTTCTTATCTAGAATATCTTCTAACCATGCCGCTGTCTCAACCATCCCGTCAGTTCCATGAGTGATTAAAATATGCTCTGCGCCAGAATTCTCGACAGCCTCACATATAGCTTTGCGGTCTGCATCAGTCATATCCAGACTATCAATTCGCATAAGTTGGTGCACAAAGACCTCAAATTCCACATTTATCCTCTTTAGTAAGTCACCTATTACCGGATGTCCCACTTGAAATTCGCTAGCTGCGTCAAAGTACACTTTATCGATCGTTCCACCGGTGGTAAAAATCACTAATTGCTTCATATCTACTCTCATTTTCGAATAATATTTTACACCTGAAGTCCACTACTGATGACATACTCGTTCTAGGCTAATAATCAGCGTATAGTGTAATACAAAGTCACTGGCTATCTCCTGTTTAGTTATGCTGATCCAAATAATATTTGGGACCGTAATAAACTTAAATAGAGGAGCCTCAGATATGTTGGGTGTCGGAATCAAATACAGAGATGACAATGAAAAAAGCGGGGTTCGCCCCGCTGTCGTAAGCACTGAAAAACGAACAGACCAATGGTCAGTTTTGCTTGTGTCCATCGGCGAAAGCCAGGATCGAAAAGCTTTCGCGCAATTGTTCGCTCATTTTGCACCTCTGCTCAAGAGTTTTGCGGAGGCCAGTCGCCACGAGGGATGGTTTCCGGGGTTAAGTGAAGATCTAGTTCAAGAGGTGATGATCAAAGTCTGGCAGAAAGCTGCAGGCTACAAACCAGAAAAGGCGTCTGCCACGACCTGGATATATACCGTTGCTCGAAATTGTAGAATTGATATGTTGAGAAGGAAAAGTAACACCCAACACCTTCCTTTGGAAAATGAAGACTATTGGCACGAGCCAGACGAAGAGACACCAGTGTCCTTACTTAGACAAAAGCGTAGCGAGGGCAAGGTCCAAGCGTCGCTTGCCCAGCTTCCGAAGGAGCAGGACGAAATTCTCAGAAAAGTTTATCTAGAAGGAAAGTCACACGCCGAGGCATCTGAAGAGCTTGGATTGCCATTAGGTACCGTCAAATCAAGAGTGCGTCTAGCGCTACAGAAAATGCAAATTTTGGTAGCCCCAGAATTTAGAGAAGAGATATTATGAGTTCGATCAAACATCACCCCAGTCGCGCTATGCTAGTAGATTTTTCCGCAGGAAACTTGGGGACTGCGGAGTCCATTTGTGTTTCGGCGCACCTACACTTTTGTGACCAGTGCCGCAACGAGTTAATGCGTCTAGATCAAGTTGCCTCCCAGTTAATGACTGAAGTTGAGCCTCAAAGCATCGATGAAAACCTGTTTGACTCAGTGATGTCGAAGATAGATGCGTTGCCCGAGGTTCCTACGAAGGTAGAAATTGAAGAAACAACAGAGTTCCCTCACTCTGTTGCAAAACTGATAAACGAAACAGAGAGCGCACCTAATTGGCGTCGAATGTCCTCTTCAGTTGATGTGGCAAGATTTCCAACTGGGCAGAACAAATTTGAAGTCGCTTTGCATAGGATCTGTGCAGGCGGAAAGACTCCTCATCACGGTCACAATGGTACCGAATTTACAGTGGTGCTCAAAGGCAGTTTCTCTGACGAACAATCAGTTTACTCGGAAGGAGACTTTTTGCTTCGCGGACCGGGGGACGAACACCAGCCGATGGGAGCACAAAATGGAGAATGTATATGCTTGTCCGCCCTCGAGGCCCCAATTAAACTTTCCAGTCCCTTGGGTTTTCTAATGAAACCTTGGTTACGAATCAACCCAATGTAGTACCCCTCTGCTCAGGCGTGTCTCCATCTTGGTAGTAGAGAAGCATCGCTTTTTTAAAAATAAAAAAAGGGTCTCCACTGAGACCCTTTTTTATTATTTACAGGTTATTTAAAAGTCATACTGCGCTCTTAAATACCAAGAACCACCTTCATAATTGGCCGCGGTGCGTCTTGGGTAAGGTAATCCTACACTCATGCGATTGGCATTAGGGGCACTAATTTTTTCAACGTACTCATCAAAAATATTTGATCCACCCGCGGTCAGACGCAGGTTATCAGTGACGTCATAGCCAAGCTCAATATCCATATAAACGATACTATCTATCTGGGCTGATGGACTTGTTTCAGCTCCAATGGTTCCACGCTCATCGTAGTGCTCGCCATAAAAGTTCAGACGCGCCATCAGACTCCATTGCTCATTGATATTGGTAAAGGTATTAAGCACCCAGCGATTCTCTGGATAGTTATTCTCAATATCTTCTACCAATGAATCTCTCACCGGTTGAATACCATTGATTAAATCTTGCCCGGTCACATCGACAGTATTGTAATTAAATGCAAGGCTTGCTGTTGTTTCCATACCAGAGAACAACTCCATAGAAGAAGACAACACTAAATCAAAGCCTTGGTGTTCAACATCCATTGCATTAGTGTAAAACGAAACAGATCCACCGCTACCATTCGGAATATCACCCGTACGATAAATTCGATCTTCTACTTCGATTTTATACATGTCAAATGTCAAAGTAGTGTTGTCAGTAATATTAGAAGTAAAACCAAGACTCATATTCACCGACTCTTCCTCTTTCAAGGGAGCACCACCAACAGCCAAGGCTGCTGCACTAGTAGGCCTTACCAAACCCTCTTCAACTTGAAGTCCCGTGGTGCCATCAAAAGTAGTAATCAACGTACTCACATTGGCCTGCCCCGGGGTAGGAGCGTGGAAACCCGTAGATACAGAACCTCGCAAGGTAAAGGCATCATTCATTGTGTAACGCCCTGCCACCTTCCCATTAACCGTACTTCCGAAGTCTGAGAAATCTTCATATCTCAGGGCATATTGCATCATTAATGCATCGCTAATCTCGTGCTCCAAATCAACATAAAAGGCCATATTATCTCTGGAAAACTCACCCGCATCAGCTGGCTTAACACTACTCATGCCGCTCGTATTTCCGTCTATAGCCGCCTGTTCACCAGGCACTGTGGTGAAGGTTTCTTCGCGCCATTCAGCACCGAAAGCAAGAAACATCTCCGAACTAAGTGTTTTACCAAAATCGGCATTAAGATTTGTTTCCTCTTGATCATAGCCACCCATATCGAAATCACGCTGGAAGCTACCATCACTAGCTACTCCTAGACTCGGAGCCGTCGTGTTGTTAAGGAAATAACGTAGTTCATTCGACCCGTGACCAATGCTCACATCATAAATTGTGCCGGTACTCATCTCACCTTTAATTCCTGCCACAAATGACATATCTGTCTGTGCACCATCTAAGAAAGGTGTGTAACCTTGACGAAGAGTATCTGCTATCCAGTTGTCCTCTTGGCATAATGCAGCAATCGTACTGTGTCCAGTTGAGCAATCAGAGTCATAACCGGCTCGATAGAAAAAACGATAACGTCCGTCTGTCTCTGCATAACCACCATGGGCATACAAACTAGCGCCATCACCAGTATCACCTGTTCCTGCATTGAAGAAGAATCGCTCTCCACTAGTCTCTGGTCTTCCCCATGTCTGAACAAAGGGTGAGTCACCAAAGGGAGAATCTGCGCCAACATTTGGAACACCTGCATCAATTAAACCTTGGCCAACAGGACGCTGAATACCGCGAGATAAGGCATCGTTGTCGGTTGATTCAAAACTTAAGTTGATAAAACCATCATCACCCAAGGCAAAACCGCCATTGGCCGCCACTTTGACAGATTGTTCACCTTCAAAAAACTCACCGTATTGAACCTGAACTTGACCCCCTTCAGTGTCATCCTTAAGACGAAAGTCCATCACTCCAGCAATAGCATCAGAACCATACTGAGCAGCTGCGCCATCCCGTAAAACTTGAATGTTTGATAATGCGATACTAGGGATCATACCAATATCAACACCATGAGCGCCGTTACCAGCTGCTGGAGCAAAAAACTGTACCAATGCTGAACGGTGTCGCCGTTTACCATTTACCAAGACTAATGTTTGGTCAGGCGCCATACCTCTTAAAGATGTTGGTCGAATAAACGCACTGCCATCACCTGTCGCTGGAGTCGCAGTATACGAGGGAACCAATGCCTTGAGTGTATCTGTAAGGTCTGCCTGATTACCAAAAGCAGCTAACTCGGCTTCAGATAAGACATCCACGGGCACTGGTGATTCTGTTGCTGATCTAGGCTCATTACTTCTGCTTCCCACCGTCACAACTTCTTCAATACTTAATTCAATGGCATCCTGCGCATAAGCAACTTGGCCTAGAGATGCAATAGCAGTTGATATAGCAACTACTAGCGCCTTCGCTTTGTTAACTTTCTTCATTCATATTCTCCATAACGTATTTTTTATTTAATAACAAATATTTAATTATCTCTCCTATCTTACTATTAAGAGCGAAAAAAGAATAATTTTATTGTTATTTGAATAAATAAATGAAGAATAACTCAATAATTATCAGGAAAAGTTATTGAACATCTTGTCCCGAAGTTTAAGGTTAATAATTCGTTGATGTACCATGAAAAGAGCGAAATAGACGGTTTCGCTTAAGCACTCATAATCTTACATTAATACCTTGATCAAACATAAACTGCTTAGCCTGCGGAACACTGTACTCAGCGAAATGAAAAATACTGGCTGCTAAAACTGCGTCGGCTTTACCCAATGTAATTCCGTCAGCTAAGTGTTGCAAGGTTCCAACACCGCCGGAGGCAATCACAGGCACTGAAACAGACTCACTAACAGAAGCTGTAAGATCAAGGTCAAATCCGTTTTTAGTGCCATCGCGATTCATACTGGTCAGTAGTATTTCACCGGCACCAAGATCAGTCATCTTTTCAGCCCAAGCTACCGCATCTATTCCCGTTGGTTTTCGCCCTCCATGGGTAAAGATTTCCCAACGACTCGTATCACTCCCTTCCACTTGCTTGGCATCAATAGCGACTACAATGCATTGACTACCGAAACGTTGCGCTGCTTCAGCAACAAACTCAGGATTAGAGATTGCCGCAGAATTTATTGCAACCTTATCCGCCCCCGCATTGAGTAAATTGCGAATATCATGCATTTCGCGAACACCACCACCAACTGTCAACGGAATAAACACCTGGCCAGCCATTCGCTCAACAGTGTGCAGCGTGGTATCTCGTCCTTCATGACTAGCAGTGATATCAAGAAATGTTATTTCATCAGCACCCTGCTCATTATAACGACGCGCCACCTCAACTGGATCTCCAGCATCTCGAATTTCAACAAACTGAACACCCTTAACAACTCGGCCTTTATCAACATCAAGACACGGAATTATCCTTTTAGAAAGCCCTCGACTCACTCGCTTTTGCTCTTTAAAAAATGGCCCAGTTTACCCGCTTTAGTAGACAAATATTGAGCATTGTGAGGATTGCTCTCTGTCTGAATGGGCCTGCGCTCTGCGATTTCAAAACCAAGATCTTCTAAGGCTTTAATTTTTCGCGGGTTATTGGTCATTAGATGTAACTTCTTTGCTCCAAGATGATTTAGCATTGGCGCACAAATAGCGTAGTCTCTTAAGTCAGCTCCAAACCCAAGTCTTTCATTGGCTTCCACCGTGTCGGCTCCCGCATCCTGAAGATTATAAGCCCGAATTTTATTCACTAAACCGATACCACGACCTTCTTGGCGAAGATACAAAATCGCCCCGCGACCCTGCTGCGAAATGCGCCTCAGAGCTTCATTTAATTGTTCTCCACAATCGCACCGGAGACTACCCAGCGCATCACCGGTTAGACACTCTGAGTGGATACGTATTAGTAAAGGTTCATCGGAGCCACAGTCGCCCATTGTGATGGCAATGTGCTCCTTGCCTTTGAAGGGGTCTTCAAAGCCATGGATATCAAAAATACCCCAACGAGTAGGCAACTTTGACGATTCGATAAAGCGAAGCACTGACAGTAACTCCAATATTTAAAAGGGCTGAGCACCGCATTGTACAGCCAACATGGCTGTAATACAGGATTTTTCAAATTTGCTAGCTAACTGATGCCAAGCTTGATTGTCGCTTTTGGTCTGAGAAATAACCAAGCAATTTACTGACTGAAATTGCAATCACCGCTATGACTAGTAGTCCTGCCAATATGTTAGCGGCTAATAGAGACAATAAAGACAAAAAAGCTAACGAATAGGTAACGCCAATCCCAAGTAACAGTAAGAAAATCGTACTCACAAATTGATGATTGGTCTCTACCACAAAATATAAACAAGGTATTAGGACTAGCGTAATTGTAGACGCGAATAGTATGCCAAAGCTAAGAGATAAAGCCATCGGAATAACAAACTGGGCCTGAACACTAGTCTCAAAAAGTAAAGGTAGCAAACCGACAAAGGTCGTCAGAGTTGTGAGCAGAATTGCGCGGAAACGTTTTTTCCCTGCGCTGACAATTGCGTCCTCAAGTGATAAATTTTCTCGCCTACCGCGATTAGCAAACTCAACTAAAATCAAACTATCGTTGACCACTACGCCAGCCAAAGCGATGATACCAAAGACTGAGAGAATATTGATTGAGACGCCGAATAACATATGGCCTATCACCGCTCCAATGAATCCAAAGGGAATGACTGACATAATTACAACTGGCTGGATATAGGACCTTAGTGGGACTGCAAGCAATCCATAAATCATGAACAAAGCTGCTAAGAAGCCTACAGCCATTTTTCCATAGTATTCGTTTTGCTCTTGTGTGCCCCCACTCAATCTAAAACTAACACTTGGATATCTTTCCAGTAGCTGAGGTACAAAATTCGTTGTCACGTCCTTTACAACATCTCCGCTTTGAATTTTATCAGCCTCTACCTCAGCTGTTATTGTGACTGTTCTCTTGCGATCGAGCCTATCAATAGCAGTAAGACCGACTCCAAGGGAGATTTCCGCAACCTCTCCTATTGCTACAGCTTCTCCATTACCCGCGCGGATATGCATGTTTTCTAATGTCAAAATAGATCGTCGCTCATCATAGGGGTATCGGACCATGACTTTTACAGTATCCGAGTCTCTTTGAATACGCTGAGCCTCTTCTCCATAAAAAGCTTGGCGAACTTGGCTAGCAACATCAGAAAGCGTTATCCCTACTTGACTAGCATAGGGTTTTAAATTAATTAATACTTCTTTGCTACCTGAGCCTTGTGAATTGTAGATATCATAAACCCCGGGAAAGGTACTGAGCTCCTGTTGTAAGTCCATACCTGCAAGAGTCAGCTCTTCGGGATCTGAACCAGACAGAGACAGACTGATCTTGGCGCCAGAGGGGCCTTGTCCAGACGAATATTTCTGCTTCCTTACATCTGGAAGCAAACCGACTTCATCACGCCACATTCTCTCGATTTCCGTAGCACTGACCGTGCGAAACTCAGACCGAGTAAGCACCACTCTGAAGTTAGCTGTGACGTCACTGGTGACAAAAAATGCGACATTTTCAACCAACCCAGTCTCATCAGGATTTTCTAGTCGATATTTTTTATCAACGGCAAAGATTGCATCTTCTACCACGGCAATCGTATCAAGCATACTCTCCACCGAGGCTCCATCTTGCATGATAATTTCAGCTTGAACACCGTCTCCAGGAACCATCGGAAAGAATTCGAAACGGGCAATCCCTGAACCAACGGCGCCTAAAGCGATAATGAGCGCACCTAGGAACCCTGCTAACGTAATATATCGGTTTCGTAGTGCTCGTCTCAGCCAAACCCCATAAATATTATCTATGAAATATTTAAGTCCTTGAGACACCTTAGTCTGAATACCTCTTACAACAGACAATCTATCATTAGCAGGCTGGCCAAACTTCAGACCAACTAAGTGAGCGGGAAGGATCAGTTTTGATTCGATCAATGAAAACGTCAGGCAGAGAATAACCACAATACCTATTGCGGAGGTAATTCCACCAAAACTTCCGCCAATGAAAATAATCGGGAAGAACGCCGCCATGGTAGTGAGAACTCCAATCGTAGAGGGAATAGCCACTCTCTGAGCACCCGCGACAACAGTCTCTACTGAAGCTTCGTACCCTCCATCTGGAATCTCACCAGCGTCCCGCTTTTGCTGAAATTCTGCTTTTGCCTCGCTGAAAACGCTTTCACCAATGACAATAGCGTCATCCACCACTATTCCCAGAACCATGATAAATGCAAAGAGGCTTAGAACATTGACAGTTACAGCACCCATTGGCATCAACCAAAATGCGCCAGCAAAACTGACTGGAATCCCAAGAATAACCCAGAAAGCGACCTTCAAATTTAGAAATAACCCCAAAACAAGGGCAACTAAAAACCCGCCCAACACAAGGTTTTCTGACATCATATCAAGACGGCCTTGAAGGTCGTATGCTAGGTCATTAAAAATAGTGATGCTTAAACCTTCAGGAAGGGTATCCCGTTTCTTTTCGACGTATCGATGAATCGCCTCGCTGATGGCAAGCACGTTCTGCCCTTCAAGGGAAGATATCGCGAGGGTGACCGCGGTATCACGATCGAAATGGTTAAGGAAAACCGTGTCTGTAAATCCATCCCTTACCTCGGCGACATCCGATAACAAAAGTTGAGTTCCATCCACCTGACTTCTCAGGACAATATTTTCAAAGTCTTGGCCGACGTATGCTTTACCCTCAGTTCTAATCAGTACATTACCTGCTTCCGAACGGATAATTCCGGCAGGTAAATCCAGTGAAGAGACTCTGACCGCGTTTGCTACTTCACTTAGTGTCAGATTGAGTTCGCGAAGTCTGTCTTCCTTAACTTCAATCGATATTTCATATGTTCCAGCCCCATACAGATTTAGATCTTTCACTTCTGGGAGTGCCAGTACCTCATCATAAATCTGATCTCCCACCGCCTTTCTCTCTGGTTTCGTTAGCTCTCCATGAACAACGACTCCCACGGCCCAAATATTACTGTCCAGTTTTTTAATCGTGGGTTTTTCCATGTCATCAGGTAAATCAACAATGCTATCAATCCGATTTTCGACTTGAGTCAGAACATCATTGATATCTTCACTTGCTTCAATCTCAAGATATATCCTTCCATAGTCTCGGTCCGCTCCGGAAGTGATCTTTTTGATGCCCTGTAGGCCCTCCAAAACCGACTCCATCGGAAGGATTACGCCTTTTTCAACCTCAACCGGAGCAGCCCCAGGGTACGGCACGCTAATACTTATCATATTGCGTTCTGAGCGCGGAAACATTTCTTTACTAATTGTGGCTAAAGACATAGCGCCAGCAAAAAAAACAAAAACCATCACTAAGTTTGCTGCTACGGGGTTGCGACTGAACCATGAAATCAGACCTTTGGAATTAACTTTCATTTCGCTTCATCCCGGAAGGTTAAGGAGTTTCTCAATTGTAATTTAAGGCCCTCGATCGGCGTTCCTAAAGCGCTGGTAATAACCTGAACTCCATCGTTCAACCCTCTCACGTAGTAGTAAGAATCATCACTAAAAATGACCTCGACAGCTCGAATATTCATTCTTGTCTGAGGATCGACTATCGCAACCTTTGAGCCCTGCAGAAGGGCAATGCGCGGAAGCTCAAATACATCCTCCAGAACCTTGCCTTTGAGCTTGGCTGTTACGAAAGTGCCCACCAGTAAAGGGGGAGAAACGCTAACTCCAGAGTTTTTGATACCGTAGGGATCGGACATCCTGGCTACAAGGTACTGAGAACGATTAGTTTCATTAACGACGCCTTCAGACCTAACCACGTCAGCAACCCAGTCACTTTGCGTTCCATTAACCGAACCACTGAGGGTGACCATGCTCTCGCTGGGGATCCCTTGAAAAGTCAAAGCATCCATTCTTGCAAGGTCTCTTTCAGTCAAAGGTAATCTAACTTCTACAAAATCAATGGCAAAGGTTTCTCCAAGTCGAGAGCCCATTGTCACATATTGCCCTACGTCAGCACCTTTAGAAGCAACCATTCCTGCGTAAGGAGCCCTAATTTTAGTCTTCTCGAGTTTTAGCTTAGCTCGTTTTACTTCCGCTTTAGCCTGTAGAATGTTTGCTTCCGCTTCAGCTAAATATGGCTTTCTTAAAGCCAAAATTGGCGCTTCTGATTGCGGGCGACCCGTCATTTGCCACTCTTTTGCCGCTTGTATAGCTCTGGCTCTCTCCAATTCAAGCATAGCATTTGCACTGATAAGCTGAGCTTCAGCCCGCTGAAGAGCCACCTCATAGTCGGTCGGGTCGAGGCTCATCAGAACGTCCCCAGCAGCGAATGTACCACCTACAATAAACTGCTCGGACACCTCGAGAACTGCTCCTGACACCTCTGAAATAAGAGATGTACGCGTGCGCGGCTGCACGGTACCCTGAGACTCAACCTCCAAAGTCACGCTAGTGCTTTTGAGGATTTGGGTTTTAACTGCAAGCGCAGCTTCGGGAGCTGCGGCTTTAACCGGATCAGGTTGAGACAGAAACATCAGTGCTGTGACGGCAATTGCGCCTAGCACTAAGAGAAGTGGAACAAACTTTTTCATTAAAAAATCCCATTTACCTATTAAGTTAACCCATTAAGACGCGGTGACGAATCAAATTAGATTCACAAAAACCCAAACTGTTGAATCAGAGCAATACTTGCAGCGGCAGCAACTCCCGCAAAAACATCATCCAACATAATCCCTAAGCCGCCTGACATATTTTTGTCTACCCAGCTGATAGGCCAAGGTTTCACGATGTCAAAAAATCTAAACAAACCAAATCCCAAAATAATTGACAGCCATGACACTGGTAGACAAATCATCGCTATCCACAATCCCACAAACTCATCCCAGACAATCCCTCCATGGTCGTGTACCCCAAGTTTCTCTGAGGCTACACCACAAATATAAATCCCGATCAACGCACTAATTATCAAAAAAGTAATGTAGGAAATCAAAGCAAGGTCCGCAATTAAAACCCAGATTACTAATGCAAATAGAGAACCCACTGTTCCCGGCGCCTTACTAGCGAGGCCGCTACCGAAACCAAACGCAAGTAACAGAACGGGGGACCTCAAAAGGCTTAAAAAACTTGGTTTATCATCCAAAATGATCAAACCCCCTATTTTCTTGTCTTACTATCGATCCGTCTAAAAAAACTTGTGGAAAACCGTCTTTACAGGGAGTCATACGACCAATCTGCTTCAAATCTAAAAAATTGTCTGCGCTCCAACCATCCACTAGTGCAGAGAGATGTTCCGGAACCGTGAAACAGAGGTGGTAATCATCTCCTCCAAACAAGGCCCATTCCATAGAGTCCAAGCCACAGAGAGTCCTCACATCATCATTAATTGGGACGTCATGAGTTTTTACGTTAGCACTAACACCACTAGATCTGCATATGTGTCCTAAATCAGCCACGAGTCCGTCAGATATATCGATACATGCGGATGCGACATCCCGCAATTTTATACCAAACTCAATTTTTGGTTCTGGTCGGTAAAATCGTCTAAGTAAGCGCTCACTATCAATTTGTTCTTTGTTTGTATTGCCTTGTATAACTGACAACGCTGCCGCGCCATCTCCTAAAGCACCAGAAACATATATAAAATCACCATCTTTAGCACCACCTCGGGTTATAGCAGACCCTGAAGGCACCTCCCCTAACATAGTAATACTAATTGAGAGGGCTCCGGACGTGGTATCTCCACCAACCAAAGAACATTTAAATTCATCTGCCACCTCTGCAAGCCCTGCGCTGAAGCCCTTTAACCAAGAATTGGTTGCGAGCTTGCGAGGCAAACTCAAGGACAGCGTAAACCATCGCGGATTTGCACCCATAGCGGCCATATCACTCAAGTTCACACACAGAGCTCGCTGAGCTATCTGATAGGAATCCGCATTGATGGGAAAATGGATATTTTCAACTAAAGTATCTGTAGCAACTACCAGTTGATTATTCAGGTCCGGAAAAAGATTTAGGATTGCAGCATCGTCCCCGATTCCCAGAAAAACCCCATCCTGGGTGGTCAAACCTTTAAAGTAAGACTCGATAATCTCAAACTCGTCTTCTTTTTTAGGTATTGTTTGAAGCAAGAACTCCACCTCTCATTTAAAAATCTTTACCGAAACTTTACATGGAAACACGTTTGATAGGCAGTTTGGTTGACAGCATCAGCGCCTAACCTTGTGATTTTAATTGATTAGAACCAACTTCAATCGCTCGTTTTTCTGCAGCAATCTTATCTAGCACGCCATTGATAAATTTAAATGCATCCGTAGGACCATAGGTCTTAGCTAAATTAACCCCTTCATTGATCACTACCTTGTAAGGGACCTCAATACTAAAAATCAGCTCATAGGTCGAAACTCTTAAAATAGCTCTTGAAACTGGGTCTAACTGTTGATTTTCTCTATCTAAGTGTGGCCCAAAGGTATCGTCAATCTCTGTTAAGTTTTTAGGCACACCAACGAGTATTTTGTGAAACAACTTTCCATCGACCTTAGTCATGTTGTTGTTGGAATGAAACTCTGCCTCTATGGTCTCCAGATCAGTTCCACTCATTTCCCAGGAATACAACGCCTGGACTAACATTCGACGTGCTTTTTGGCGCTCTCTTGCTTTCGACATCAACTATGCGCCATCCATCTGATTGAACAACGTGATCATCTCAAGAACTGTAAGCGCTGCCTCTTCACCTTTATTCTCTGCATTGTTGCCAGAGCGTTCAATTGATTGCTGCAGGTCATCAGTGGTTAGTAATCCAAAAGCTACAGGTAAATTTTCTTTTAAACTTACTTCACCAATGCCGCGAGTGGTCTCTGAACAAACATAGTCAAAATGCGGCGTGTCTCCGCGAATAACACAACCTAGAGAAATAACTGCATCAAATCGTCCTGTCCGAGCTGCGCGCTGGCTCGCTAATGGCAATTCAAAGGCTCCAGGGACTCTGTAGACTTTTACTGCCTCTCCAGAAATACCATGTCGGCCTAAAGCACGAACTGCGCCCTCTAGCAGACCGTCTGTCACCTCAGAATTCCAACGGGCCACAATCACTGCTATGCGTGAGGTATTTACTTCAAAACTTCCTTCTTCAGGTCTATATTGTCCCATGTCGAATCCTTATTCTTAATGGTAACTGTAATCCACAGACGATTACTTTTGATTAGTCACAGTCGACATACTCAACCACTTCCAAATCGAATCCAGAAATAGCAGTAAACTTGTAAGGCGCACTCATTAATCGCATTTTATGAACCCCAAGATCCATCAGTATCTGAGAGCCAGTCCCCACTTGCTGGTACACCACATCACCTGCTGGCTGTGAAACCGCAGCACCAGGATTTAAGACCATTTCAACAGCATGATCGATATCTTCTGCGCTCTCTGGATAATACAAAAGCACCACGGCACCACGTCCTTCACTAGCCACTTTTTCTAGGGCGCCATGGAAGGACCATGCCTTAAATTTCCCATCGGACTCAATCGCCAAGATATCTCTTGCCGAGCGATTTATGTGCACACGCACAAGTACCGGCTCATCCCCACTAACATCGCCCATAACCAGAGCAAAGTGCTTTTCATTGCGCGCATGATCTAAATATGTTTTAAGAACAAAATCTCCGTAATGAGTTTTTACGGGACGCTCGTTAATACACTGGGTGGTCTTCTCTGTTACAAGTCGATAGTGAATCAGATCCGCAATGGTCCCAATCTTCAGCTGATGTTTTTCAGCAAACTTTTCTAGGTCATCGCGACGGGCCATGGTGCCATCTTCATTCATTATCTCAACGATGACTGCTGCCGGCTCAAAACCTGCAATTTTTGCTAGATCACATCCCGCCTCAGTATGCCCTGCACGACTTAACACGCCGCCGGCCTGAGCTTTAAGAGGGAATATATGTCCCGGCTGCACAATATCATCAGGTCTGGCGTTGCTCGCTACAGCTGCTTGCACAGTTCTTGCCCTATCTGCCGCGGAGATGCCTGTTGTCACTCCTTCTGCAGCCTCAATTGATAAGGTAAAAGGCGTTCCATGGCTTGAATTATTGCTGTCACTATTAACCATCATTGCTAAATCAAGCTGCTGACAACGTTCTTGATTTAGGGTCAAACATATTAATCCTCTGGCATTGGTCGCCATAAAATTTATATCTTGTGGACGAACCATAGGTGCCGCCATAACCAGATCGCCTTCGTTTTCTCGATCTTCGTCGTCCATTAGAATAATCATCTTACCTTGACGAATATCCTCCAATAACTCTTCAACTGTATTCAATTTCATGCGCTTTTGTTCCAAATAATAAACGAGTCTCTACAAACCCAAATTCACTCATCAGCCGCTTTGTCGCCAAGTAACAGACGTTCTAAATAACGCGACACCAAATCTACTTCGAGATTGACCTTGGTTCCAACCTTGTACGTGCCCATCACAGTGTGGGACATAGTATGAGGAACAATATTTAACTCAAACTCTGACCCTTCTACCAAATTGATAGTCAGGCTAGTTCCATCTACAGTGATGGACCCTTTATGGGCAATATATTTTGCAATCTCAGCTGGGGCTTTCATACGAAAACGCCAAGATCTCGCATCGCCTTCCAGTGACAAGACCTCTCCGACACCATCCACATGTCCAGACACAATATGGCCACCAAAACGGTCAGTCGCTTGCATCGCCTTCTCCAAATTTATTGGACTGCCGACTTCCCAATGGTTGATCGTTGTAAGATTTAAAGTTTCCACAGATACATCTGCAATAAAGCCATTCTGAGTCAACTCCACTGCTGTCAAACAAGCACCATTACAAGCTATGCTGTCTCCCAGATTTACGTCCGAAAGGCCTAAATTTCCGCCGTTAATCGTCAGACGTACATCTCCATCTCGAGGCTCTAAATCAACAACACTACCAATGGCGGCAATAATTCCTGTAAACATAAAACTTTGTCCTAACTATTATCTGAAGGCTGCTAAAATACACTCTTATTGTAAATCTGCAATCACTAGTTTTGATACTTCTAATAATCTTTATCGGGATACATAGTAATCCGTAAATCCTCTCCAATTTGGCGGATGTCTTTTATTGATAAAGCCAAGTGTGCATCAATGGTATTAATCGGCAAGTTAAACATTGGTCGCGCTTCACTACCAAATAGTTTAGGCGCCCAATAGCACACAAGCTCATCAAGTAAACCCTCACCCACAAAAGCTCCTGCTAAGCCGGCTCCCGCCTCCACCATAACATTGTTACACTCCCGCGCAGATAACTCTAACAGTAAAGAGTGCAAATCCACATGTGCTCCGTTGGCCGGTAAAAAACAGATCTCAGCACCTGCAACAATCAAAGCATTAGATTTTTTTCTCTGTTTTTCGCCATCCAAGGTCGCTATTAATATGTTACCCGGCTGAGAAAACATTCTCGCACTGGACTGCATTTTAAGCTGGCTATCAACCACGACCCGCAAAGGCTGCCGCAAACTATGCTCTATTCCTAACTCTTGCTCTGATATTCGAACAGTAAGAGAGGGGTCATCCATTAACTGTGTACCAATACCTGTAATAATGGCACAGTTGCCAGCCCTTAAGCGCTGGACATCTTCCCTTGCGGCAGGAGTAGTGACCCATTGACTCTGCCCACTTGCCATAGCAGTACGACCGTCTATGCTCGCGGCCATCTTTACAAGTACCCAAGGCAAACCCTGCTCATGACGCTTCATAAACCCTTTATTTAAATCTCTAGCTTGATCTTCAAGCAACCCACACTCTACCTCTACTCCAGCAGATTTAAGTAATTCAATCCCTTTACCCGCGACCAGTGGATTCGGGTCTTCACAAGCTATAATCACCCGAGTCAACCCTGCATCAATCAACGCTTGAGCACAGGGCCCAGTTTTACCATGATGGCTACATGGCTCAAGTGTGACATAAGCACAGGCATCGGAGGCATCTTTGATTTTATTAAGAGCCTCAATTTCAGCATGATTGCCACCTGGTGGGCTAGTGTAGCCTTCACCAAGGACCTTCCCATCTTTACTAATTACACAGCCAACGGCAGGGTTTGGTGACGTAGTAAAACGCCCTTTGGCTGCCAGGCTTAAGGCTCTTGCCATCAATTCTCTGTCGTTGATAGAAAAACTCATTATTTTTTGACCGGCATCGGTTTCGCACTACTAAGCCGGTTTAGCTCGTCTTGAAACTCATTCAAATCCTGAAAACTGCGGTAAACTGAAGCAAAACGGATGTAAGCAACTTCATCCAATTCATGCAGTTGACTCATAACTTCCTCTCCAATAATCCGTGAAGAGATTTCTCGCTCGCCTGTGACCTGCAAGAAATGCTTAATCTGAGACAATGCAATTTCAATTTGTTCAATAGACACCGGTCGTTTTTCGAGGGCTCGTTGAAAGCCTGCACGAAGTTTATCTTCGTCAAAAGGCTCGCGACTACCGTCACTTTTAATCACTCTGGGCATTACCAATTCCGCTAGCTCATAAGTAGTAAAACGTTCACTACAAACTACACATTCTCGCCGTCGACGTACTTGGCCGCCATCAGCAACTAGCCGGGAATCGACAACTTTGGTGTCATCAGCATTACAAAATGGACAATACATAGCGATGCTCGAAAAATTGGAGGGTTATTCTACCATAAGAACTGTGATTTAAAGCCTATCAGAACTCTAGGGCTGATCCATCGGCACTACGCCAACGTTCTTACCGGAGTGCGCATAGATCATCCCTTTGGATGTAAAAGATGTTCGATGCCGCGGACCGTCGATGGCTGGGTCATTACTTAAATAACCCGCATCTCCCGGATAAAGACACATCATTTGGCCATCTAACTGGCATAGTCGAGGAGTTACAGAGTAGGGCGTGCGCTCAGCGAGAGACCGACAAGCAACTTCTGCCGTGTTGTAGTGGCTAATTAAACTCATGGATAGGTATGTAGGGGGCATCAATGTTAGCTCCCCAAGATGATGCAGATCCATGGCTTCTTGTGGCTTTATCCACTTAAATTCGTGAATCTCCCCCCCGTCAATCAATACATCTTCTGAGCTATTTTCAGCTTGAGCTGCAAAAAACCAAGTCGCAAAACGTCTTGTCTCTCCCTCTGGAGTGGTCCAATTGCAAAAATGGACGAGATCTTGGGCGGCCACTGTAAGCCCACACTCTTCTTCTACTTCTCTAACCGTCGCCAATCTAGCCGCTTTTTCCTCACTGTCGGCCGCTTCCATTTCAGGCTCATCAATTGCTCCACCAGGAAACACCCACGCACCACCAGCAAAGGCGAGCTTGGCATTACGTCTCAATAATAAGGTTTCTAAACCTTGGTCGGAGTTACGCAACAACACCGCAGTAGCGGCCAAGCGTATCAATGGTGCCTGCTCAGTCATAGTGCCTTACCATCTCAATGAGAGTAATTAGCCCCCGTTCAAACGAACCGTGGAAATCCCTGATTTTAACCATAAACCGGAAAGCGCTGACATACCTCAAGAACTTTGACCTTAGTTTGCGCAACGACTTCATCTGAATTCCCCGCTTCTAGACTGTCCAATATGTCACACATCCAATGAGTCAATTGAACCGTTTCTGCAATCCCAAATCCCCGAGTGGTAATAGCTGGAGTACCAACACGCAGTCCAGAGGTAACGAACGGAGAGCGAGGGTCATTCGGAACAGCATTTTTATTCACTGTAATAAATGCTTCGCCCATAGCCCGATCCGCATCTGCTCCGGTATATTCTTTACCAATCAGGCTTACCAACATGAGGTGATTCTCGGTCCCGTTGGAAACAATATTAATGCCACGCTCCATGAAAGTGGCAGCCATTGCCTTCGCATTGGCTACTACCTGCTTCTGATAGCTGACAAAATCTTCGCTCGCCGCCTCTTTAAAAGCCACTGCTTTAGCCGCAATCACATGACAAAGAGGTCCACCCTGGCTACCTGGAAAAACTGCTGAATTACATTTTTTCGCAATTTCAGAGTCATTAGTTAAGATAATTCCACCGCGGGGTCCACGCAGAGTCTTGTGCGTGGTAGACGTGACAACATGGGCATGGGGTATTGGGCTTGGATATACACCCGCCGCCACTAATCCTGATACATGCGCCATATCTACAAGTAAGTAAGCGTTCACTTTATCAGCTATTTCTCTGAATCTTTTCCAGTCCATAATCCCTGAATAGGCCGAAAATCCAGCGATAATCATCGCCGGCCTATGCTCCAACGCCAAGGCCTCAACTTGATCATAGTCAATCAGGCCAGTCTCAGCATTCAAACCATATTGTACTGGGTTATATAGCTTGCCTGAGAAGTTTGGCTTAGCACCGTGAGTTAAATGGCCTCCATCAGCTAAACTCATCCCCAAGATGGTGTCACCACCTTTGACCAACGCTAGAAATACGGCACTGTTTGCTTGAGAACCCGAGTGAGGCTGTACATTCGCATAGCTCGCACCATACAAGCTTTTGAGCCTTTCAACAGCCAAATCTTCAGCTACATCAACGTGTTCACAACCACCGTAGTAACGCTTCCCGGCATAACCTTCAGCATATTTATTGGTCATTTTACCACCTTGAGCCTCCATGACAGCCAAGCTGGTGTAATTTTCCGATGCAATAAGCTCAATGTGCTGCTCTTGACGCTGATCTTCGAGCTGCATAGCTCGCCATAATTCTGGATCGACTTTCGCGATAGTGTGGTCTTTGTCAAACATAATTAGGTGTTTTCCTAGGGTTGAATTTGGATTCTTTAAACGCCGGCAAGTTTACCTGATATCAGCTAATTCTTACAGCCTCAAAACAGTCAGAACTCAGCTTTTATAGATCATTTAGTGTTACTTCTCAAACAAAGCCATGGTTTCAATATGGGCGGTGTGAGGAAACATATCAATCACACCTATGTTCTTAAGTTTATAACCGTTCTGGACCAGAGCTGTTGTATCTCTGACCATAGTAGCTGGATGACAGGATATATAGATTACTCTCTTAGCCCCGGAGTTATTTATCCACGACATAACTGCAGGCGCTCCACTCCTGGGTGGGTCGAGCACCACTAAATCTATAGATTTTGCTAATTTCGTTACCGTTTTCAGTGACGCTGCATCATTTAAGTCTGCGATGATAAACCTGACGTTATGGATACCATTACTTTGGGCATTTTCGGTTGCTCCATCTACAAGGTCTTTCAAACCTTCGACGCCCACAAGATGGTCAAAATGCTGTGCAAGAGGCAGCGATAGATTGCCAGAACCACAAAATAGATCGACCACTGTACCCCGATTACCAACAGGCAATAAGTCAAGCAGTTGATCAATCATTCGGCGGTTAATATCGCTATTTACCTGAATGAACTGACCAGGTTCACAGTTAAGTTTTATATCATCAGAGACATGCACATAAAGTGGCTTATCATTCTCACCTATGCGCTGAAACTGGCTCTTCTTTGAGGGTTTCCACCACAACTGAGTTGGAATGTCATTAACCATACTTAAGGCATTAAAAATAGCAATTTCGCCGGCCTTCTCTAAGCTCTTACTGGCCTCAACAGAAACCGCTAGAGCGTTGTCCCCAGCCAGCAATTCAATCTCGGATATCTTAATATCTCGGGGAAGGTCTTTTAGTATTAACGGCAATGCAGTTAATATTGAATCCAACGCTTTGTCTAAAACCAAACAACGGGAAATGGGCTCGATCCTGTTGGTCCCTGCATTTCGAAACCCAACCAAAAACTGGCCGTCTCGTGCACGCTGCACGGCAAGGCGAGCGCGTCTTCGATAATGCCACTTGGGACCGATCAATGAGGGTAATGTATTCTCTGGATGGACCTGAATTCGTTGCAGATTATTTAAAACCTGTTGCTTTTTGTATTTAATCTGTTGGTTGTGCTCTAAGTGCTGAAGGGTGCAGCCTCCGCATCTTGAAAAATATTCACACCTCGGATCCACTCTGTGAGCGGACGGTGATACGATCTTGCTCACTCGCCCTTCCCCATAATTCCGCTTCTCCCGAATCAATCGAAACTCTATAGTTTCAGAGGGAAGAGCACCCTCAACGAAGTAGGCTTTACCGTCAATGCGGCCGACTCCTCGCCCATCATGAAGAAGATCGCTTATTTTTAGGCCTAGGGTTTTATTGCCACTCATAGTGTTTTCTTGTTTCGTGTTGTGGGGCAGTTATCGGTTAGGGGTAGGTTACAGCTTAACCGAGATGGGCGCTAGAAATGCGCACATTTGTCACCAGTCTATGGCTTGGCCGTTCCAGTCCAGATAAGACAATTCACCATCAACCAATGCTTCGTCCATAATCATAGCTAATCTCTCAGCCACAAAGGACGGAGTGAAAAGTTTTTCTTTCGGGACTGCCGCTTGGAAAGGTTTTGATAGCTCTGTGTCAGTGGTACCGGGATGAAAAGCAATAAGTTTGACATTTTTGGCCCGTCGCCCATATTCAATAGCCGCTGTTTTCAAGATCATATTAAGCGCCGACTTAGAAGCCCGGTAAGCATACCAACCGCCTAGATGATTATCACCGATACTGCCCACTCTTGCGCTCAAAGCCGCCACAATACAATCTTGAGAGCCCTTGAGGACTTTCAATAATGACTTTAGCCAGAGCGCTGGCACCACTGCATTGGCGTGAAAAATAGCCTGAAGTGCAGACTCGCTTATATCCTCCAACCGCTTCTCAGGCCAATATGTGTTCGAATGTAGGACTCCATGACATATACAAACCCTGCTGAACTTGCCTGCATGCGGCTCAAGCATCGATAGAACTTCATTTAAGGCGGCTTCGCTGTAGTCGCTCTTTATCCAAATCAACTTATCTCCAACGCCACTTGCCGGATGTTCGGACTTATCTTTGTCGGAGCGACTAACTGCCACGACCTTATCAATGGCTGGATCGTTTAGAAATTCGGCCACTAACGACGACCCCAAACCACCACTAGCTCCTGTGATTAGGGCAAAATTGTTATAGTGAGCGCTCACTTTGTTTCCTTTCTGCTTATACATGGCTCACAGACAGGTTCGCTTATGATCAACGCAGAGATACGATGGCGGTATCTGGCAAAGATTAAATATACCCCTTTGGCGATCACGCTAACTATTGGCCAACGAAGAATTGCTACCCAATGACGTTTTCCAACTAAGGACCACGCTAAATAGGTAACATCTAGCCCTAAGATAACTTCTCCATCTGGTAACTGTCCGTGCAGAATGCGATCTGCCTCTTGCTGGCAAATATGAGGAAAGTGCTCTTTAAAATCTGGAGCGTGGATGTTCTCAAAGGCTATCTTTTGGTGTTTATCAAGCTTCTTGAGATGCGTAATTTCCGCTGCGCACAACGGGCAACTCGCGTCATAAAATAAAATTAGTTCTTGATTCATTTAAAGCTCGTCAATCATTAAATAAAGAGTAGTCCAATGCAAAAAAACTACGACGGTGGTCAGGCTGATTCGCAAATTCCAATATCCTCGACTTGATGATTTGAGAGTCCTTTCGACCCCCAAAATGCCCAAATAGCCCACTGCTAGAAGAGCGACAGCAAGAATAGAAAGAAACTGGGAGATGTGTATGACTGTCAAGGACACCCATGCTAGTAAAGATGTTAGGTTAGTAAAAATCAAGACTGCAGCAGAACGTCTGTTCGACGGAAAGGTCTCCCATTTACCCCATAAGGTTCCGGCTAAAAAGCTCAAGATAATCGCACTGTAAACTAAAAAAATGTGGGGTGCATACAATCCAAAAATGCTTGCGCTTTGCAAACCACCACCCAACCAGGCTCCGCTCACCATGGTACCCACGCTTAAGATGAAGGGAATCAATCCGGCGCTCCCTAGCAAGCGTGCTACGGTGAGTAAGTTTGTTGGTTTTTCAGACGTTATCAAAGCCATGGAATATCCTCTGGGTTTCTACGCTCTAGTTTGAGACTTAGATTAAACAGCATGAGATTTAAAAGGATCTAAAAGCGAGGGTTTTGCGTACCTTTGGTTAATAAAAATAAGATTGGGAAATCTCATGTTTAAGACTGGACTCTTCGTTTTTTCAAATGACCTTCGTCTCGATGATAACCCAGCTCTGCGGCTGGCCGCGTCCGAAATGGACTTTTTGATTTGTGTTTATTGTCATGATGACACTCCTTCTAGTGAAGCACGTCAAGGAAGTGTCGATCGGTCCGATCATCGCAACCAATTCCTCCATGAATCCTTGGTTGCGCTAGATAGTAACCTCCAAAATTATGGGCATCGCCTTGTCTTTCGGAAGCAATCGCTAACTGATGCCGCGGCCGAACTAATCCGCCTGCACAACGTTTCTAATATCTATGGATCGTTTAATGCAGGGAGGCATTTAACCCGCCAATGGAATGTATTGAGGAAAGAGCATCCAACTGTTTCGTTCCAACAACGGCATAGTCACACCATATTTAAACCAGAGGATTTACCATTCACCGTTGACTCTCTGCCGTTCACGTTCTCAAAGTTCCGGAGACAAGTAGAAGATTTACTAGTTGACTTTCCTGCCCCCAAACCAAAGGCTTTGCCTCCCCCCCCTGAGAATCTGTCTAAAGAAAAGACGATTCCCAACCTCCGTGATGTAACTCCCAGTAGTTACTTTACTGGCGGTGAGAATATTGGTTGGGCTCACGTTAATGAATATTTCAACAAGGGTTTGGCGAGCACTTATAAGGCTACTCGTAACGGCCTCGACGGCATGGACTACTCGACGAAGTTCTCACCATGGTTAGCCAATGGCTGCGTTTCAGTAAAGTCAGTGATAGCAAGACTGAAACTCTACGAACGAGATGTTGAGCAAAATGAATCAACTTACTGGATCTATTTCGAGCTTCTTTGGCGAGAATATTTCCAGTGGTACGCCCACCGACATAAGGATCGACTTTTCGATTTTTCTGGAATTTCGTTAGTCAAGCCCCAGACGAGCTTTTACGCAGAGCGCTATCAAAAATGGTGCCATGGCAATACACCATATCCAATTGTCAATGCTCTGATGAAACAGCTAAATTCCACAGGGTATATGTCCAACCGCGGGCGGCAACTCATTGCTAGCTGCTTTGTCCACGAGCTGAGCCTCGATTGGCGCTATGGTGCTGCTTACCTCGAGCAGCATCTCATTGATTATGATGAGGCCTCAAATTGGGGTAATTGGCAGTATCTCGCTGGGGTAGGTGCAGACCCAAAGGGTCATCGGAAGTTTGATTTACTCAAGCAAACTGAGATTTACGACTCTGATGGAGAGTTCGTAAAGCGCTGGGCGGGCAATCAGGCTGACAGTGAATTAGATTCAGTTGACGCAACAGATTGGCCTGTTTAGCAAAAAATGTGTAATGCATAATTTTAGATTCACATTTGCATTATTTTACGAGAAAAACGGCCTCGAAACAGGCTAGCAAAAAGGGTGCTGAATCACTCTCAACCCAATTTAGTCGTTATCTCGGTGTCTAAACAGCGTATTTTGCGTTTTTTTAGTGACTGATAAAAATACATTGGTATTTAAGTCTATTTAGGATTCTATTAATGTTTTCGTTGTTGATACTGCATTGAAAACAAAAACATTTTTAATTAAATATGTATAAGCTAGTAATCACCCCTTTTATCCAATTTATACTGTAATACTAGATTAAAATTGAGTTCAAATACGTCATAGTTTGCACTTTGAATAAAAAAAAGATAAATTCATAGCATCAGAGGATCGGATTGTTGCGTTTCACGAGATTCTGTACTACGCGTCGAGGGATACTCGCCTTCTGTGAAGTACGCCCGCGCTATATAATTACAAATAATAAGGGTTTCTATAATGAGTAATAATCTAAGTTCCGGCGATTATGTCGGTATGTCCTTTTGGTTGATCTCTATGGCTCTAGTTGCTGCTACGGCTTTCTTCTTCCTTGAGCGTGATCGTGTTGCGGGCAAGTGGAAGACTTCCTTGACAGTTTCTGGTTTAGTGACGTTGATCGCCGCAGTGCACTACTTTTACATGCGTGATGTGTGGGTAGCTACTGGTACGTCTCCAACTGAATTCAGATACATTGATTGGCTCCTAACAGTGCCGTTGTTGATGGTAGAGTTCTATTTAATCATGTCTGCAGTAGGTAAGGTTCCTGCACGCGTGTTCTGGAATCTGCTAGGTGGTACGACCGCTATGCTAATCCTTGGCTACATGGGTGAGACTGGCGCGATGGATGTCACTACTGCGTTCGTCCTATCAATGCTAGCTTGGTTTTATGTCATTTGGTACATCATTAAGGGCGAGGCTAGCCAGGTTAATGCAAGTCTTGCTAATCCAAATGTCCAGAAGGCCTATAAGACCATGACTTGGCTAGTGACGGCTGGGTGGGCGATTTACCCTCTTGGCTACTTCTTTGGTTACATCGGAGGCGGAGCGGACGCTGGAACAATGAATCTGATATACAACTTGGCTGATTTCTGGAATAAGATTGGCTTTGGTATCGTTATCTGGGCAGCTGCAGTAGCTGATTCAGAGTAAGTTTACTTGCTGAACTGAAAGTAAAGAGCCAGTATTTCTGGCTCTTTCTTTCTAAAGTTAAATCCGCTTTTGGTAACCGAAGAATGTTGCCGATGGAAATTACAAGAACATAGGGTACAAGAAATGTCCCCAGTAGAGTCAATAACACAGGGGTTACAAGGATCATCACAACTTGATGACCTGTTCCTAAGAGAGATGCCTCAGCCAGATAATAGTTTATTTGATGCGGCTCGGTATCACTTCCAAAATCCTGGTAAAAACTTTAGAGCAAAATTAGCACTAACAAGTGGTGCTGCTCTTCATTTAAATTCTCAAGATTCTTTGCATTGGGCAGCGGCTTGCGAGCTTCTCCACAATGCATCACTTATACACGATGATATTAGCGACGCCAGCATGCACCGGCGTGGTCAGACTAGTATTCATCATCAGTTCGGTTCAGATATGGCCCTCTGCCTTGGTGACTGGATGGTAGCTAAAGCATTTGAACTAGCGGCACGTCATTCAATACATGGTGGTAACCTGGTCAGCCTTTTAGCTAATGCAATGCAGGAAACCTGCAGTGGGCAGATATCTGACATCAATCAACGCCAGTGCGCCACAGTATCCGCCTGGAAAGATATTGCCAAGGGTAAGACAAGCCCACTTCTGCTGGCTCCAATCAAAGGTGCGGCTATCATCGCTCAGTTGAAAGACAGCCTGCATAATTTAGAGCGATTAGTTGAGTTCTGTGGTCTGGCCTACCAAGGTCGCAATGATATAAATGACATTGTCCCTTCAAGCCATAGATCTAGTGATCTTGACGGCCGTAAGCCCAACCTTGTTATTAGTATTTACGGTAATCTTGATTCAGGTAACAGAAAGCTTTTCTCTCAATGGTACTCCTCGGAGGATGTCAGTCGTGTAAGTCACTGGCAAAAAAACATAGCCTCTAGCGATGCCATTTTGCGCGCCAACGAATTAGTGGAACACTGGCTAGCTGAGGCCGATGTATTGGTGTCATTAATTCCTTCGGAACTAAGATTCATCTCCCAGGGGCTGGTTGAATCTGTAAAACAAACAGCAACGCTTGAATCCCAAGACCAGATAGCCTAGCCTTCAACTATGAAAAACCCGCAGCCCCTTAAGGTACTAGCGCGGCATGGCAAATCATTCTATTGGGCTAGTTTTTTCCTTGGCTCTACATTGGCAAATCGCGCGGCTCGACTCTACGAATTTTGCCGATTTGTCGATGATATAGCTGATGGCGACTTACCAAATCGGCAAGAGACTCTTAAAGACATTAAAGCAAGTCTCACATCGAATGTTGATACAAATTCAGCATCAGCTATACCAGAGTTGGTTAGCTTTTTAGACTTAGCTCAACACAATAATATCCCTTTAAACGCGGCCAAAGAGTTGCTAGATGGCATGTTACAAGATCAACAAGAAACTGAACTTAAAACCGAGGCAGAGTTACTGCGTTATTGTCATGCTGTTGCTGGCACAGTGGGGCTAATGATGTGCCGTATATTAAACTGCAAGCAAGAAAGAGCTGATAGCTTTGCCATTGATTTAGGGATTGCTATGCAGTTAACTAATATCTCCAGAGACGTTTTAGAGGATGCACAGATGGGCAGATGTTACCTTCCTGAAAGTTGGTTCGAGCAGAAGATTTCTATCGAAGATATCGGACAACAATCTCCGCACTGCAAACAGCCAGTATCAGATGCTATCACACGTTTACTGTCCCTCTCAGAGCAATACTATGCCAGTGCTTTATTAGGTATCCGACTATTACCATTTCGATCAAGGTTCGCTATTGCAATCGCACTGCGAGTATACCGCCAAATTGGGTGGGTTGTGCGCAGAAATAAACTTGCATGGTGGAAGGGGCGAGTAATGGTGGGAAAGACAGAGAAAATTTTACTTAGTTTTCGCAGCCTTTCCGAGTTACTACCCAGACACGTACCTGATCACAAGGCTAGCCTCCATAAGCCATTACTAGGACTAGCCGGTGTCCACTGTCACTAATATTGATATCGGCATTATCGGTGGTGGTAGTGCTGGTATCACGTTAGCCTCAAAACTATCTGCCCACCAATTAAACAAACATACAGTAGTATTTGAACCCAAGACCCCAGAACAACGAGAATGTTGTTGGAGCCTTTGGGCAACTTCCGAACAACGTGAACAGTTTAAACACGCCATTCTAGGGAGTTGGAAAAAGTGGCGCCTAATTGATGAGTCGAAGGAAGTTTTACTCAAAAGCAACGACTACCAATATACCTGCCTAAGTTCGGCAAAATACTTGCGTCACAACGAAGAAAGTCTTGCCGGAAAGGTAAGTCTTCAGCGAACATCAGTAGATAATCTAACATTTTCCTCTGAATCACATCGTTTTGACGTGGCAGGGAACCAGTACTGCGCTAAAGAGGTTTTTGACAGTCGCCCGTCTCCAGTTGTAGAAGGTAGTCTGCAGCAGCACTTTTTAGGCTGGGAGATTCGGACTAAGCATCCTATCTTGGACGCCGACACTGCCACACTAATGGACTTTAGAGTAGATCAATCAAAAGGCCTTCATTTCATCTATGCCTTGCCCTTCTCCTCGAATCATTTATTTATAGAGTCAACAATGATCTCGAATAAGATAGAAGCTAAAGAATGGTACCGAGACGCCATAACAGAATGGCTAACTCGTGAGGGCATTGAGGTACGAGAGAAACTTCGAGAAGAAGTTGGCGTTATTCCCATGCAAGAACCTCAAAAAAACATCTCTAGAGCTCCTACAATTGGTGGTGCCAGCGGAGCAGTGCGACTATCATCTGGTTATGCTTTTAGCGCAATTCAAACCCAAATGACTAGGCTGACTGAGGGTATTGTCAAGGGTAATTACAAAGTACCCGCAGCTACATCTAGCCACCTTAATTTTATGGACAGAGTTTTTAATGATGTGCTGATTTCTAACCCAAGGTTAGGTGTAGATCTATTTATGCGCACAGCGGGGGCTCTAAAAGGGGATCAATTTGCTCATTTTATGCTTGGATCTGCAAGTCTTACCGGTTGGCTAAAAGTAATTAGTGCCATGCCAAAATGGCCTTTCATTAAGGCAGTCTGGCGGCAGGTGCTTAGTCATGACTAGTTATGATTACATCGCGATGGCTGCGATTCTATTAATTGGCGTTCCTCACGGCGGTTTGGATGGTGCAGTAGCGCGTCGTATTGGTTGGCCTATGTCTCCCTGGGGTTGGATCACTTTTCATTTGGCTTATACCCTAATAGCTATTTTTGTTATGGCCATTTGGTGGCTACTCCCCCTTACTAGTCTGGTAGCGTTCTTGATGATTTCAGGTCTTCACTTTGGTGCTAGCGACATTAAACATATCGATGAAATAGGCTCTAAGCGCTGGCTGCCTCTTATGGCGCACGGTGGATTGGTTCCAATAGCGATACCTGGCTTTCAACCAGAGGCGGTGCTTCCTATTTTTACTATTCTAGTTGGAGAACCAAGTTCAGCTATTTTATTGAGAACAATAGACTCACTATTTTTAATTTATATAGCGGTAGTGATCGCTTACTTACTTTTTAGTTCTAAATACAATAAATGGCGATCTTCTGCTGCTAATCTTGTCGCACTGCTCGTTTTGGCCTACTGGTTACCTCCGTTAATAAGTTTTGCTATCTACTTTTGCCTATGGCACAGCCGATCGCACTATGCGCGAATTTGGAGAAGCATCGCACTGAGCGACCGTCCACGCTGCATAACAGAAACTATCGTCTACAGCATCTGTGCATGGTTTGTAGCAGTTGGTTTTTACTGGTATTTTCAAATGACACTCAATCAAGGCCTTATTGAAATAACATTTATAGGGTTAGCTGCACTTACTGTGCCTCACATGTTGTTGGTGGATCTTGCGGACTCCAACTCTAATCGGTTCAAATTATGACCAATATAACCAATCGTAAGGATGACCATATTGAGTTGGCTTTGAGTCCCGACCACCAATATAGCGCCCTGTCTCGATTTGATGAGGTTTGTTTTGAGCACAATCCATTACCTGAGTTATCTCTTGAAGATATAAGTCTGAATACTCATTTTCTAGGAAAGAACCTTTCGGCTCCAATCATCATTGGCGCAATGACCGGAGGATGTGACAACGGCGAGATAATAAACCAGCATTTAGCTGAAGCAGCAGAGCACTGCAATATCCCCATGGCTCTTGGTTCGCAAAGAGCGTCAATCGAATTGGGACTTACCCAGAATGTGAGATGTTGGGCGCCCAACGCAGTGATCCTAGGAAATATTGGTGCAACACAACTTCAGCAAGTTGGTTCTGACCTCGCAATGAGGGCTGTGGATAGTGTAGAGGCTAACGCTTTAATGATTCATTTGAACCCACTTCAAGAATTAATTCAGCCGAATGGCGATCGTAATTGGAGTTTTGTGCTCAAGGCCATTGAGCAGTGCTGTAAGGACCTACCTGTCCCATTAATTATTAAAGAAGTTGGCTCGGGTATTGGGCCAACTGCGGCTCAAAAGCTGTTTGACGCAGGTATTACTTGGATTGAGGTAGCAGGCCAAGGTGGGACAAGTTGGGCGAGTATAGAGATGGCCCGAAATTACTCCCTTTTTGAGCAACAAGTAGCACAACCTTTTCTCGACTGGGGAATGGATACAGTGTCTCTGCTGCCACCACTTCGAAAAATGAACCCTAAGCTTAATCTTATTGGCTCCGGCGGAGTTAGGCATGGTCTAGATATTGCCCGTTGTATTAGATTAGGAGCAAATATCAGTGCCCTTGCACAACCCTTTTTAGAACCAGCTCTGGAATCAACAGACGCTGTAATCGAAAAAATAGCGATTCTATCTGAGCAGTTGCGTTGGGCCATGTTTCTGACTGGTAGTGACACTTTAAAAAGTCTATCAAAAGCACCTCTGACAAAAGCTCTCTCTTTTAAGAGTTCTGAATAATGAAGTAATAGGTTTTGCCCAAGAGATAGAAACGAGAGTCCGATATTTAGAATATATCAAGACGATTAAATAAAACTACTAGACCAGACGATAATCTTAGGAATACACTTATATCATGTTTAAAAGTACCGACAGACCACAAAAGGAGAAAAAAATGATTGGTGTAAACGAAATGTTCCCTTCTTTCGAAAAGAACGGGGTGGATGGAGATGAATTAGTAACAAAGAGCAGCTCCGATTACTCAGGATGGAGAGTTTTCTATTTTTACCCTAAAGATTTCACTTTTATCTGTCCAACAGAAATTGTTGCAATGGATAAGTTACTGGAAGAGGCTTCAGTAGCAGGATTCAGCGGAGACAATGAATTCTGTAAGAAAGCTTGGAAAGAATCTGACGAAGCACTGGGTAAAATCAAACATACACTGCTAGCGGACTGCGGTCTCACCCTCTCTCATGAGTTGGGCATTGTTGATTTAGATGCACAGGCATCCCTGAGAGCTACTTACATAGTAGACCCGGACGGCAAGATTCAGCATGTTTCAGTTAATGCTTTAGACACAGGTAGAAATGCAGATGAGATCTTGAGAACCTTACAAGGTCTTAAAGCTGGCGGTTTAACGGGTTGTGCTTGGAATCCAGGTGATAACTTCGTAGCTTAAGAAAATCGCAGCCAGCAAGTATGCTGTGACTAAAAAAATCAAGGGCTTGGTTGCAAGAGTTACCAAGCCCTTTTTTATGTATGAACAAAACAAAGTTGTTACCGACTAATTAAACCAACATCGTTTAATGACCATGTGATGGTACACATTATTCAATTAGGCTATTTGAAGAAAGTAAATAGAAGATATAGTTTATGTTGATCTGCTACTCATTCACAAAAACTATCAAAAATTACCGTTTAATAAAATACCGATAAAAATCTAACGAATCCCCTTTAACGCTTGATCAGCAAACCTGGAAGCCCCCTCATGAATTTTTTGGAGCGGGACGCTTGGTACACTGCATCACTTTGATCTTCGTTCCTATCGAAGGCCTCTTACTGCAATTAACCCCTTGAGCTCGGGCACCATATTTCTCCAAATGGCTGTTTACATGGGGTGTTAAGGCAGCAATCTGATCTTGAGACAGAGAATTATGTAATTGGTCCAATAATCTACGCCACGTCTTTTCTCTCGCTTCTGCTGCAACATTTAACCAAAGATAAGCCTGGGCGTAATCTTGACTTACCCCTGACCCATTCATGTATAGCAATGCGAGATTATACTGCGCAACCTTATTCCCAAGTTTAGCTGCTTTCTCTAGTTGCTCAAAAGCAGCTTCATAATCCTGTCGTCGAAGTGCTGACATACCTACATCCATAGCTTGCTCAAACTCCATAACTTCAGACATGTTATCCGCTTCGGCGAGGTCAACATATAACGTAAGTATTATTGTCAGGCCAATAAGCACTTTATTCATTTTAGAATTCCTTTTTCATTAGCCTCCAAAAAAAGTTTCAGAAGCTCTTAAACATCTCCAATCTATCGTCTCAGATTCGTTATGTAATTTGAAACTATTTTTCCAAAAATTACGTTGAACTGCAAATTAAGCTTCTCCTGCAAAAAAATATGCAGCTTGAGTTATCTTAATAGCTGTTTAAGTCGACAATAGAAGCAGTTTTCGATAATGTTTGAACTATTATTTCGTCACTCGGAGAGCCCCTTTGGCCTATATTATTACCAATGTCATTGCCGGCGTTGGACAGATTACCCTTGACCGGCCAGCAGCCCTCAACGCCTTAAACTTAGATATGGTTCGCGCCATGAATAAGGTCTTAACTGAATGGCGTGAAGATCCCGCCGTTGGGGCGGTTGCAGTTCGAGGTTCTAATAGAGATGGTCCTTTTGGTGCTTTTTGTGCCGGTGGTGATATTCGCTTTTTCCACACCGCTGGTATTGCCAACGACCCGGATCTAGAGGCATTTTTTACCGAAGAATATCGTCTCAACCACTTGATCTTCAATTATCCAAAGCCCTACATTGCCTTCATGGATGGCATTGTAATGGGCGGTGGAATGGGCATTTCCCAAGGGGCTTCACTGCGTATTATTACCGAGCGCTCTAAAATTGCTATGCCAGAAACTAACATTGGGTTATTCCCGGATGTGGGTGGTGGCTATTTTTTACCGAAGTGCCCCGGATACAGTGGTGAATACTTAGGGCTGACTGGAAAAGTGTTGGTAGGCACTCAGGCACTGGCAGCTGATTTAGCAGACCGAGCTATTAATAGCGATAATCTAGAAGACTACTGGGACAGCCTCACCAATAACGAAATGATGACAATCGATCAGCGCATTAGTCGACTACACAGCGTAATTGACAGTGCTAAGCTAGAAGAAGATGATAGCTGGTTAAGTCCAGAAATAGACGGAACTTTTAACTTCGACTCCCCCACCGAAATCATGCAAGCCCTAGAGAATAGTGGGTCCCCCTGGGCAATGGAAACTCTTGAAGTATTACAAAAGCGTTCGCCGCTGATGCTGCATGTGTCACTGCGACAGATTCGACTGGGCCGTCATATGTCTCTTGCCGATGAGCTGAGACTTGAGCGCACGTTGGTACAACATTGTTTTTATACCCACCATCTTGAGCGCACCGGAGTAAAGACCGAAACCGTTGAGGGGATTCGAGCCTTGGTTATAGATAAAGACCATAATCCGGCATGGAACCCAACACGTATTCAGGATGTTACGTCCGAAATGGTGGATCCGTTCTTTGTTAGTCCTTGGGCAGAAACGGACCACCCTTTGGCTGACCTTAATTAGGACTGGTAATGGCAACGCCCTGCTTAAAAGAGATTCTTAAGTGAAACATAAACGGAACCGCGCTATCGTCATTGGAGCAGGCTTTGGTGGTCTGTCCCTCGGGCTGCGCCTGCAAAGCTTGGGCTTTGATACAATAATCCTTGAAAAACTCGATGGTCCGGGTGGTCGCGCGTATGTTAAGAAAGTTAAAGGCTTTACTTTTGATATGGGCCCGACAGTTATCACCGTCCCTCACTTCATTGAAGAGTTATTCGCTCTCGAGCGGGATGTTGATAATTTAGATCAACCTGACTTCCCCGACTCTGTTTCGACGGGCAAGCAAGAGCTTGGCGCCGCAACCGCTAACTACGCCACCATCATTCCCATTAAACCGTTCTATCGTATTTATTTTGATGACAAAAGTTACTTTGATTACGATGGCGACCCAGTGCGCACTCGTGAGCAGATACAGCAAATCGCCCCAGAAGATCTTGATGGTTATGAGCGTTTTCATCAAGATGCAGAGGCCATTTTTAAGCGTGGTTTTTTAGATCTCGGTTATACCTTTTTTAACGATGTTTCGACAATGCTGAAAGTGTTGCCAGATCTGCTGAAATTGGATGCAGTGCGCAGTCTCTTTTCATTTACCAGCCGTTACTTTAGTAGTGACAAACTTCGGCAAGTGTTCAGCTTTGAAACTCTGCTGGTAGGCGGTAATCCCCTTGCTGTACCAGCAATTTACGCAATGATTCACTTCGTTGAGAAAACTTGGGGCGTACACTATGTCATGGGTGGCACCGGCGCATTAGTCCAAGGCATGGTCCAAAAGTTCGAGGAAATGGGTGGTGAAATACGCTACCAGTCAGAGATCGCCAGTATCGACGTAGCTGACCGCAAAGGTTGGTTCAAAAAACCTCAAATAAAGGGGGTAACTCTTGTTGATGGCGAAGAAATAAAAGCAGATATAGTAATTAGTAACGCGGATTATGCTCATACCTACATGAATCTAATTAATTCCAAACACCGACGCTGGAACCCGAATTGGCGCGTACGCAATATGCATTACTCGATGTCATTATTAGTGGTTTATTTTGGCTTCAAAGACAGCGGCAACCTCGATCTTAGGCACCACAATATTATACTCGGGCCTCGCTATGAAGAGCTTTTAACAGATATTTTTAAACGCAAAGTATTGGCTAGTGACTTTAGCCAGTACCTTCATATTCCCACCATCACTGACCCAGCCTTGGCCCCCTCAGGCCATCATGCTGCCTACACCTTAATACCGGTGCCCCATAATGGCAGCGGTATCGATTGGTCAGTTGAGGGACCTAAATTGACTGACACGGTGCTCAGATTTCTTGATGATGAAGGGTATATTCCCAATCTAATGGATAACTTAGTGCACAGTGAGTTTGTTACACCAGACTATTTCGAAACTACCTTGAATAGTCATCTTGGGAACAGCTTTGGCGTAGAACCTCGACTGACACAGTCTGCCTTCTTTAGACCACATAATCGGTCTGAAGATATTGATGGGTTATACCTGGTCGGCGCAAGCTCTCAACCCGGCGCTGGCACACCCAGCGTAATGATGTCTGCGAAAATAACTGCACGTGCTATTTCTGAGGACTTCTCAGATAGTATCGCTCTTAAGCGAGATAGTTAACTTATGTCTTTTGAGTTACTCGAAGAATTAATCACCTGCCCTTTCTGCTGGGAGACAATTACCATCTTGGTTGACCCCTCAGAGTCTCAAACGTATACCGAAGATTGTTTTGTCTGTTGTCGCCCTATACTCATCGACACTGAAATTAGTGGTGACAATGTGCAAGTCAGAGTAACTCAAGAAGACTTAGGCTTTTAGATCACAGCTCATCCTTCACTTTCTATTTTCGTCAAAATCCGTTTGAATGGCGGTATTGAATTATTTTAGATTGTTGAGGGTTATGTCATGAAGTATCTAGTTAAAGTTTTCATACTGTTACTTGCGGGTTGTAACAGCTCGGAACAACCAGATACAACTGCCAGCGATGACCTGCAACACATCCTGTATTCTGGTGGCGATATTATTACTATGAGTGATGATTCTCATCTTGAGTATGCAGAAGCAGTAGTAACTAGCAACGACATTATTCTGTTTGTAGGCTCAAAAGCTGAGGCCGACGCCAAGTACCCAGAAGCCAAACATCATAGTCTTAATGGTAAAACAATGATGCCTGGTTTTATTGAGCCTCATGTGCATCCTTCTTTAGCCGCCACCATATTGCCTAATGAAATTATTTCCCCCTACGATTGGGTCTTGCCTAACGAGACCAAAAAAGGCGTCCTTGGACATGAAGCCTATATGCAACGTTTAGCCCAAGCGGTAGAGCAAAAAGCCTCGATAGATGAAATATTTTTCGTTTGGGGTTATCACCAACTTTGGCATGGCGAGCTTTCTCGAACTCTATTAAATGGCCTTTCAAATGATCAGCCCATTGCAGTTATACATCGCTCATTCCACGAGGTTTATCTGAATGACGCTGCAATAAACGTTTTGGGCATTACTGAGGATGAGTTCAGAGGAAATCATCAAGTTAACTGGGGTAAGGGACATTTTTATGAAGGCGGATGGATGGCTTTGGCGCCAAAAATGGCTCCCCTCCTAATCGACGGATCTAGATATCTGCAAGGGTTGGATATGATGACTCAAATGATTCGTAAAAACGGTATCACAACAATAGCCGAGCCTGGCTTTCCAAACATCAATTTCAAAGCAGAGTATGGGTTACTCAGTAAAGAGATGGCATCAAATCCTCCCTATGATGTGTATTTGATTCCAAATGGTTCTTTTTTAGCAACAGTGCATGGAGGCAACCAAGAGGCCCTATTCTTTATCAAAACCCTGAGCAACTACAACACTAAAAATATTACCTTTTTAAACGACCAAATTAAGTTGTTTTCAGATGGGGCGATTTACTCCCAAGCGATGCAGATGAAAGAAGGTTATACCGATGGTCATCAGGGTGAATGGATGACCCCTTTGAATATATTGGAGCAGCAAATCACACAATATTGGAATGAAAATTTCAAAGTCCATATCCATGCCAATGGCGATAAAGGAATCCAACAGGTACTAGATTTTGTCTCAGTCAATCAAAAAGACAATCCTCGCAAAGATCATCGCTTAACGTTGCATCATATGGGCTACTTTGCAGATGAGATGGCAGACCAAATTGCAAAGATGGGCGTAGAAGCATCTGTAAATCCCTACTACCTGTGGGCTCTAGCAGATAAATATGCCATTAATGGGCTGGGCAAAGCGCGGGCTGAGAATCTGGTAGCTTTAAATTCATTAGCCAGGAGAAATGTTACTACGTCCTATCACTCTGACTTTGCCATGGCACCTATGGAGCCTCTAACTTTAGCCTGGACTGCAATTAATCGAGTAACCTCTGGCAATAAAAAAGTGTCTCAGGATCAACGTGTAGATACTTATACCGCAATGAAAGCTATTACCATTTCAGCGGCCAAAACCTTGAATTTGGAACATAAAATTGGATCGATTGAAGCAGGGAAAACCGCTAATTTTACAATATTGAAGCAAAATCCCTTTAAAGTTGAGCCGATTACTATTAAAAATATCGGCATTTTAGGTACTGTTTACAGAGGTACTTTTTATATTAACAAATCAGCAAATTTAAAACCTGTTCCCCTCAGCTAACGCCCCTAAATACAAAGGTCTCTTCGTCTTTTTAGCAGTATCGCTTAATCTATTAGTCCATTCTTAACCTGCCAGTATTGGCCAAAATATTATGCACTGATGAGTCATTTTTTTGTAAAAAAACACATCTTATGTCAACCATTTCTAAAATTTCACCGTAACCAATTGTCGTTGACCAAATAAAAACGGCTATGCAAATGGTGCAGGCCAGTAATTTAATTTAACCAAAAGGACATGAGTTATGACGATAAAAAAACTTAACGCTTTTCTCTTCGCTGCAGTAGTTGCGTTGCAGGGATGTGGGAGCGGTACAGAAAACCACAAACCTGCCCCAACCCCAGAACCAGAACCAGAACCGATGAGCATAGTTGATGTTGCTGTGGCGAACGGTAGCTTTACAACACTTGTCACTGCCTTAGAAGCAACTGGATTGGATGTGACGCTGAGCGACATGGATAGTTCATTCACGGTATTTGCCCCAACCGATGATGCTTTTGCTCTGCTTGGTGACGAAACTATCACTGCATTACTTGACGACACTGAAACCCTTTCTGACATTCTCACATACCATGTGATTGGATCAGAAATCGATTCCACCGCCGCAATCTCCAGTGCCGGTTCAACCGTGGAAATGGTGAACGGCGATTCAACTGGACTTTCACTAGATGGTGACAGTCTTCTTGTTAACACTGTAACTGTTACTACCGTCGATGTTGAGGCTGATAACGGCGTGATTCATGTTATAGACGCAGTGCTGATCCCGCCTGTAGACAAAGGAACGCCCACAATGAATATCGTGGACACGGCAGTTGCTGCTGGAGACTTTGGGACCTTAGTGACTGCACTGCAGGCAGCTGGACTTGATGCAACGCTCGCAGACGAAACACAGTCCTTTACTGTTTTCGCTCCAACTGATGCAGCATTTGCAATGATCGACCCAGACACACTCGACTTATTATTAGCCGACACTGAAGCTCTCTCCGACGTTTTGCTGCAGCATGTTGTTAGCGGTGAGGTTAGCTCTGTCACTGCCTACACATTGAATGGGTTGTCAGCCGCTACAGCCTCGGGTGCAGAGATTCCCGTTGCTATAAACTCGGAACTTGACACTCTGACATTTGGTGGAGCTACTGTTACTACGACAGACATTTACACCACCAACGGCGTGATTCACGTAATCGACATGGTTGTTGTAGCTGACGTAGAACTCCCTAGCCCACCGGCATCAATCGTAGATGTCGCTGTTGCCAACGGCAGTTTTACCACCTTAGTTGCCGCTCTCCAAGCCACAGGTTTGGATACCGTGCTTGATGACCCCGACGCCACGTTTACAGTTTTTGCGCCCACAGATGCAGCATTTAGCTTGCTTGGCCAAGAAACTATTGATGCTTTGCTAGCAGATACAGAAACTCTGTCAGACATTCTTCTGTACCACGTCATTCCAGGAAGTGAAGTGCTGCAAGACAGTGCCTTAACGGTTGCCCAGTCAGACGCAAACAAGGTTGAGATGGCTAACGGAGCTGAAACTGCGCTTTCTCTGGCAAACAACACACTGTTTGTAAATAAATCAGCTGTTTCCCTTGCTGACGTGATGGCAGACAACGGTGTTATCCATGTTGTAGACCAAGTCATTACTGTCCCCGCGGCGAAAGGCGAGCCAACACAAACGATTGTTGATATCGCTGCGTCCAACGACGACTTCTCAACCCTCGTAACTGCTCTAACAGCGGCAGACTTAGTCACGACACTCAGCGACACCTCGGCTACCTTTACGGTGTTTGCTCCAACTAATGCAGCGTTTGACAAAATTGATGACGCTACTTTAGATGGGCTTCTAGCTGATACTGACGCCTTGACTGCTATCTTGCTCAAGCACGTGGTAAATAATTCGGAAATAGATTCTGTGTCTGCGTTTGCAGCGAATGGGGCAGACGTACCCTCTATCGGCGGTGACAGTCTTAGTGTCAGCCTGCAGAACTTTTCTCAAACTATGGATGGCGCCTCAGATGAAGTGGCTTATGACAGTGCCTCTGAAATGCTAGTGGGTGGAACTAACTCCTCACAGCCAGGACTTACCCTGTATGTGTTTGACAGTGACCTAGGAACGTCAGGCAGTGCTTGTAATGATGGGTGTGCGACTACCTGGCCACCAGTCGTCGTAGACGATGCGGAAGTTGACAACATTCCTGGTCTAAGCCTAATTACCCGAGATGACGGCTCCTTACAGGCAGCCTTTAAGGGAAGACCACTGTATTTTTACGCTAACGATACAGCAGCTGGCGACACCAATGGTCAAGCAGTCAATAACGCTTGGTGGAAAGTTGACCAAGAGCAAGTAGAGCTGCAAGTCCAAGGTTCAGGAGTAACTACCTTTGACCTCTACGGAACCAACGGCGTTATTCACGTTATTGACACGGTTATCACCAACTAAGCATGAACCAAAATGTAAAAGCTCTAAGCCCCTGTATCTGCAGGGGCTTTTTTTATTGCCTGTAAGTCAGCCCATGGCCAAATTCAAATACTGGAGCTTCTGAATCATCAGGCATATCCTCTTGCTGTGCCATTACAGCCGCCATAGATGAAGGTATCTCAAAGGGTAGTTTTCCCTGGGGATCAAAGCGGCCAAAAATCATCTCGAACAAAACCGAATCATAAACACCAAAGGTGCCAATTAATCCGTCACTCATGGTATTTAGCTCTGTCAAAATGGCCGGACGATTAAGGTCAACCATAGTAATTAACTTTGCCTTTTCACTGTAGTTTTGAGCCCTCTCTAAGATAGAAGGGTCAAAGGCTAAATTTTCATCAGGTAGTATTCCGCTAAGAAATTTATCGATCAGCTCATCAGATCCTGGCACCTGGTTACCATTAAAGATAGTTGGCAAGTAAAAAATAATAAAATCCGCCTCATCAGGACTATCAACAACCTCACCAAAGCCACTTACCTGTTCAGGATCTAAACCATCAACAAATATCTTGGAGCCTGTAGAGATAGGCAAAATTGGCGCTTCGGCTCCCTTATTGCTGAGTAATACAATCGACTTTCGTTGTGCCTCAAACCCTGCATCAATATATTCTTGGGTTTTGACCAACTGCGAAACAGCCTGCTCATCGACTAAAGATTGCTCAAACAAACCCAATTCAAATTTATTCAACAGAATACGTCTAACTGATTGATCTATACGCTCCATGGTTAACTCTCCAGAGTTAACCATGTCGATAATATGCTCGGGATCACTCTCACCACCATACTGGTCAACACCCGCATCAATAGATTTTTTATAACGCTCTCGAATTGTTAACCCCTCAACGCCCCAAGCGCGGCTAGAGATAATGCCCCAATCAGTGCAGACCACGCCAGTAAAACCCAACTCACCCCTTAGCAAGTCAGTAAGAATCATTTTGTTGTAGCCCATAGCCACATCTTCATTTGTCTGACCTACAGGTACACCATAGTAGGGCATGATTACGCGGAGACCATTAGCAATAGCCTTTTTAAAGGGCTCCACATGGTAATCAAAATTATCTCCCGGATAGACCTGCCGTTTACCACTTGGCAGGTGGGCGTCTAAACCGAACTCCTGCGGCCCACCCCCAGGAAAATGCTTAACCATCGTCATGACACTTTGATCTGTCAGGGTGGCACCCTGAAAACCTAGCATATAGGCATTTGTCATCTCGCCTGACAACTGCGCGTTAGACCCAAAGGTACCAAAATTTCTCGCCCAACGAGGTTCCGTTGCTAAATCAGCCATTGGGTGTAATGCTGTTTGCAAACCAACTGCACGATACTCAGCTGCGGCTATTTCACCAAATCGTCTCATAAGATCCACATCACGAGAGGCAGCAAAGCCTAGCTGCGAGGGCCACCCAGAAAAGCCTTTAACAGAAAATGCGGCAATGCCCCCACTGGCTGCCTCATGCAATGGGTCAGAACTAATAGTTAACGGTATGCCTAGTCTTGTTCTGGCAGCGACTTTTTGTAATTTATTGAGCTTTTCAGCAATTTCTAGGGGCGTTGGCTTGCCATAAAAGTTAAAGTGCGTGACATGCTTATCAACAATTTCACTGGCATCAATGCCTGCCCTACCCATCGCTAAATGAAAGGCTAATAGTGGAAAATCTGGCTTAATAGTGATGGCTGGGTGCATCATCTGACCCACTTTTTCTTCCAGCGTCATCTGGCTTAGTAGGTCTTCAACTCTATCCACTGGCGCGGCTTGAGCATTTTCATAAACATCTAAACGTTGGTTTTTATTTAAATCGCGGTAGGACACACCATCGCTGATGAGTACCTCAGCCTCAGGCCCAAGACTAAGATAAATACGCAATGTGTCGTAGGGCTGCAGTACTAAATTAGCTGCAAACAGAACGGCAACAACCACTAATGACAATGCACCATAGCCAAAATATTTAAATATGTTTTTCATTTTAAAGCCTTCTGAAAAACATAAAGTGTAAACCTAACCTTTTAGGTTTGCATCTCTCTTGCTACGTTTGCGCTGAGGGCCTGATGATATAAGGGCAAATGGTTATCACGCCGTAATCAGACTATATAGGCACTTAAGCACCATTATTTTGCCAGAAGAAACAAGGTAATGACTTCGCATAAAAATCAGACCTCAGAGCAATCATTGTCAACCTAACAGCAGGCAAGTCGTTGTAAAAGCAAATTACATGGATACAATACGATCATGCATAAAAATTTATATATTTTAATTTCAATATTGCTTTTATCGGCTTGCGGCGGCGGAGGTGGAGATACTATTTCAGAGGCCAATCAAAACACGGCACCTGACTTTACCGGTATTATTGATTATGCAGTTGATGAAAACACGCTGGATATCGCGACGTTCCAAGCAACCGATGCGGAAGGCGACAATATTACCTATTCCATAAGCGGGGATGATGCTTCTTTATTATCTATAGGAGGTTCATCTGGGATTTTAGCATTTCAGTCATCTCCAGATTTCGAGAGCCCCCAAGACGCCGATCAAGACAACATTTATAGCGTTACTGTGTCTGCATCAGATGGGCAACTAACTTCATCACTGGGGATAATAATTACCGTTAATGATGTTGTTGAAGGTTTGGGCGGAGTAAATATGTTGCTTATGGGCAATAGTTTCTTTAAACCTTATGCTCAAAGACTGAGTGAGTTAGCATTTGACGCAGAATTTTTAGAGCACACAGACACTGTATTTACTCGAGGTGGTGATAACGGCACACCAATTGGATTGTGGAATAACGAAGGTACGAATACTGATATCAAACAAATTCTTGATGCTGGTAACTTTGATATGCTTGGTATGACCGGTTACTACAACGAAGATGATCCTACATCGGGTTTCTCAGAGTGGATAGATTACGCTTTGCAAAAAAATCCTAATATAAAAATATTTATATCTATTCCGCCAATTGATTTTCCAGCTGATTGGCAACAAAGAGCAGAAGACGCAGGTTTTAATAATATCAGAGAGTTGTATGAATTTTTTGTGAGCGATCACACTCATACAATAGTAATAGATCAATTGCGTGAAATGTATCCGTCAACAGATATTTTCTCTATTCCAACAGGTTGGGCAACATTTGATTTAGAAGGGATGTATCAAAACGACGTATTGTTGGATGATATTTCTTTGTTTGGTTCATTTGAAAGTGCGATTTTTACAGATGCTAAAGGGCATCAAGGTGAGATTATTGCCTATACTGGTACTCTTATATGGTTGAATGCAATATATGGTGTCCATCTAAGGACTAATGATTTCGACACAGGGTTCAATACCGACTTACATGCAATTGCAGAACAGATAATGGATAACCATGATCCACACTATAAGCAACAATGAGACCTGTCAGAATCGCTATGCCAGTGAATTTGAAAAATTTCTTCATAGGAATTTCTTTTAATTTTTTGTCGCGTCGGTTAGCTTATGTTAATCCCTACGTTTTTAGTTTGCACATAACTATATAAGGCTTCTTGACCCTTTTCTCGACCGTAGCCGGACAAGCCAGTACCCCCAAAGGGCGTTTCGATACCCCCAGCGTACCACTCATTGACAAATATCTGTCCGGCCCTTAATAACTTTGTCCCGCGCAGGCAGCGATTAATATCAGTGCTAAAGATACCGGCCACTAATCCGTAGTCTGTTGCATTTGCTAAATCCCACGCCTGCTCTTCAGTATCAAAGGGAGTTATGGCCAACACCGGACCAAATACCTCTTGTTTAAAAATATCAGAATCTGGACTCACATCACCAAAAACAGTGGGCTCCACAAAATAGCCTTTGTGCCCAGCGGCTTTTTTGCCGCCTGTGATTAGCGTAGCGCCCTGCTCTTGAGCCTGATCGCAGTAATGTAGTACCATTTTTTGCTGTATAGCGGACATAACAGGCGTAACGTCGTTATTGTCTATACCCGGACCGATTTTCAAACTATTAGCCAAGCCTGCAATGCGCTCTACTAACTGGTCGTAAATACTGCGCTCAATCAATAATCGAGACATCGCTGAACAGACTTGGCCAGCATTAAAGAAAATGCCCCAATTAATACTGTCCATCAGCTGATCTAAATCTGCATCGGCAAAAACCACGGCGGCAGACTTACCCCCTAATTCCATCACACAGGGCACGGCACGGTCTGCAGCGGCATGCAAGATGGCACGGCCTGTGGGGACTGAACCAGTAAACACGATCTGATCTATATCTTTGTGCGCAGCTAGCGCGGCTCCAACTTCTGGCCCCGCACCACAGAGCATGCTTAGGGCACCCTCAGGCAATCCTGCGCGCTCACAAGCTGTAGCGATCCAGGTCATGGCTAATGGGGTAAGTTCTGGGGACTTAACAATAACTGCGTTACCCGCCGCGAGTGCTGGTGCTAGCGACCGAGCACAGATCGAAACTGGAAAATTCCAAGGGACTATTTGTGCTGAAATACCGAAAGGCTCATAGACGGTAAAGTCAATATAATCACTGCCAAGAGGGATAGACGCGCCTTCAATCTTATCGGCCATACCGGCGTAATATTCAAAGTAGCGAGCCGCTTCACTAAACTCATTTTGGGCGTCGCTGAGACGCTTACCATTCTCCAATACCGCGAGCTCGCTCCCCTCTTGACTGATAGCACGAATCTCATCGGCAATGCGATATAACAACGCTGAACGTTCTGAGGGCTTGCAGTCAATCAGCTTACGCGAATTTACACATTCTCTCGCGGCATTAACGGCCATCTCAAGATCATCCAAACTGGCTTTAGCAATAGAGGCAAAAACCTCACCTGTCGCAGGATTTTCAACATAAATCTGACTGTTCGCCGAGACCCATTTTCCGCCAATAAAGTTCTGCCAGTTGCTCATAGAATTATCCTGTACTTTGTTTGTATCGCTGAGCCACCCATTGATGGAAGTGATGGCTAGGAACATCCATAACGGGGGAGAAAATGCCTCCACTAAAACCAGGAGAATGTCTTGCCTGTTGCATGCCCTCAAGAGCAAAAACATCTTCGCCAAAAACTTGTCGCCAACTTGCCAAAACAAGCGATCTGCAGGCTTGGTAACGATTTTCCGTAGCCTCTTGGTTAGCATAAAAAAGCTGCACTTTTTCAAAAGTGCTATCACAAGACCGAGGTTGTAAAATCATGGCGAAAGCATGATCGACTTGAAGACCTAGCAAAACATTTGGATATAGCGAAACATACTCCGCATGCCGTGTTTTGTCTCCTGGCCAGTCTTCAAATTGGGGTAGCTCTGTCCCAGCGACCTCTGAAAGGGAATAAACATAGGTACCCTGCCCTGACATGTCCTCAGTAAAAACAATATTGTAGTGTTCGCTAAGAGGCGAGTATTTATTTAACGAGGGGTGCACCCATGGAAGATGGTAAGCCTCACAATAATTTTCAACGGCCAACTTCCAGTTTGCCCGAACAGTGAGTTCCATTGAGCTTTCGGAAGGAGAAACATGCATTTTATTGAAACTAGACCTACTTACAAAGGCCTCCCAACGCTGAACGAGGGGCTCTATAAATTCATTAAAGTCTGGTGCATCCCCTGATAGATTTATAAAGATAATGCCCATCCAAATATGGCTACGAACAGGCTTAAGCCCGTTATCATCACAGGAAAAACCGTCTACCTGATTCACTCCTACTCCGCCGATAAGGGGTGTAGCTTTAAGATCGCCGTTAAAATCATAGTCCCATGAATGGTATGGGCATCTAATGCTACGAGCCTGGGAATTGGGCTCAGTCACCAAGGTCATTCCTCTATGGCTACATACGTTATGAAATACATGCATGCTTCCCTCACGATCTCGTGTGATCAATAGAGGCAAACCCATAAAATCGACGGGGGCTAAACTGCCATTGTTAGCCAACTCAGATGAAAATGCTAAACCAGCCCAAGTCTTACCTAATACCTGGTCGCGCTCAAAGTTAAAAAGTGTCTCGTCAGTATAGGCCGACCCAGGCATGCCCATAGCCTCAGTTATGGGTTTACCTACGGCATCAAGCTCCGTTAATGGGATAGTTTGTTGTAGTCTAATACTCATGGATTGAGCCCTCATTTTATCTTACTACTGTACTCGATTTAATTAGGCCTGAAACATTCATAAGCGACTCTTTTCGCCATAATAACTTTTTCTTATTAGGATTGACCAGTATTTGCTTAGCGGCCACTATTCACGTCTAACAAATTGATTTATAAAGGTTCTTATCGATGTCTACAATTAAACAATCCCCTTACATTATTGTAGGTGCTGGAATTCATGGCTTAAGTACCGCCTATCATTTAGCACAAACGTTAAAGGCCTGTGGCAAAGGAACTGGGAAAGATATTATTGTTATCGATAAATCTGAAATCGGCTCGGGTGCATCGGGAATTGCATGCGGCGTGATTCGGAATAATTACTTCCAGCCCGCCATGAGAGAACTTATGGCGCACAGTGTTGCAGTTTGGGAAACAGATCCAGAAGCTTTTAGTTATCACCCGGTGGGTTATATGCAGATTAGTTGCGAGTCAATGCATGAAGATGTGGCCTCCATCTATAATCAGCAAAAAGCCATTGATTACAAGTCCACGTTTATCGAAGGCCATAGAGATTGCAATAACTACATGCTGAATATCTTCCATGACTGGCAAGCCCAAGGGATAACGTCAGTGCTCCATGAAGAATCAGGTGGCTATGCGAATAATAAAAAGTCGCTACAAGGCTTAGCGGCGAAAGCTGAATTTGAGGGTGTTCGTATTATTAGCGGCGTCACGGTGACAGGCTTTAGCCGTGACAATCACGGGACAATAAAATCAGTTGAAACAGATGTCGGCGATATTCATTGCGACTACGTTGTTGTTGCTCCGGGACCTTGGGCTAAACAGATGTGGGATATGCTTGAAATGCCCGATACTATCAGTATCAAAAACCCCGACACAGGCATCATTAGTCAAGACATACCCATGTGGGTGTATTGGTCTCTTCAAGAGGGCACACTGGGTGTTGATCCCAAACTACAGCAAACTAATGACGGTAAGATGCCACCTGTTATTCATGTGGATACCGATGAGCCACTCTATTCTGATGCTGATGGTTCTCTGATCACAGACAAAATGTGGGGTATCTACTACAAACCAGACTTTAATTTTGGCGGCATTCAAGGCGGTGCCGCGCCTTTTATAGTCGACAAAAAGGCTGACTCGGTGGCAGTTGATCCATATGGCCCAGAGTCACCTGAATTTATTGTTGGTAATGACTTCTCAACTATGTGGGTATCTGCTTTGGCTCATTGCCAAAAACGATTTTCAGGGACCATGGCCCAATATAAAAATGAACCCTCTGGCGGCATCGGAGCCTTCACACCTGACAGCTTCCCTGTATTTGATGTGTTTCATGATAATTGCTACATGATCGCCGACTCTAATCATGGATACAAAATGATCGGAGTAGGTAAACTGGTAGCAGAAGATATCTGCGGTCAAAGCTCAAGTTTATTGCAACCATTCCGATTTTCTCGTTACATCCAAGGAAGACTTCACCCTGTATCTAATAGTCCATTCCCTTGGAGCTAAAACAGGCACCTGAGTCATTAATTTATTGATTAACCGGCAGCACATGTGACGCATAGCCCTATAATTAACGTATATCAATTTATATTAATTCTAGTCTACAATTTGGTGCTCTGTAACGACTGGTTTTATCTATAGAAAGGGCCACAGAACAACTATTAAAAGGACTCCTTGTGAAAAGCGTCTCAATAAAATTATTAGTAAAGTTATTAGTCTTAGGGCTAACGCTTGCTGGCTGCGCGGAAAAATTTAATCCCACCGAAAGTCTGAAACTTAGTGACAAATATAATGTGGTGATTGAGCGTGACCATCTTGGGGTGCCGCATATTATTGGTGAACGAGATGTGGATGCGGCTTTTGGCTTTGCCTATGCGCAGGCCGAAGATAACTGGCAAATTATTCATGACACTATCCCGTTTTATCGCGGTACTAATGCAGCAATAAATGGTCAAGACGCTGCTACCGTTGATTTTTTGATTCAATGGTTGGAGATTTGGGAAACTGTTGATGCAAACTACGATTCTGCTCTTAAGCCAGAAACTCACTCTTGGATCAATGCGTTTGTAGACGGAATCAACTACTACGCAGCCCTGCACCCTGAGCAGACTAATCAATCGATTTTTCCTATCACGGGAAAGGACGTTATCGCTGGGTATATGTTGCGGCATTTACTATTTTATGGTTTTGATGGCTCGATAACTGAGCTCTTTGAAGAACAAAGACAACACCCCATCAGCCGCGGCCCTGCTGACGCGAATAAACAAGCAGAGCCTATGGCAGGGGTCACTATTGGTAATCTTCCTGTGGGTTCAAATGCTATTGCGGTGTCAGCGCCTTTTACTATTGACGGTGCAACACGCTTAGCCATTAACTCTCACCAGCCCACGACTGGCCCGGTAGCATGGTATGAGGCCCACATACAAAGTAACGAAGGCCTCGATATTATGGGGGGACTATTCCCCAGTAGTGCCACTATCGGTGTCGGTTTCACTGAAAACCTCGCTTGGGGCGCGACAGTTAACAAGCCCGATCTGGTTGATATCTATGTACTAGATATGGATCCCAATGACCCTATGCGCTACAAACTAGACGGTGAATGGAAAACCCTCGAAACCAAAGATATAAAGATTAAGGTTAAGTTATTTGGATTCCTGCCTTGGACTGTCGCCGAGGTGGGGCTTAAGTCTGTGCATGGCCCTGTGATTCAAAATGATCATGGTACCTATGCGGTGCGTTATGCAGGCATGGGTGAGGTGCGTCAGCTAGAGCAATGGCTAGAGATGAACAAAGCACAAAATTTTGACCAATGGCGCGATGCCCTGCGCATGCAAGCCTTTGCCAGTTTTAACTTTGTTTACGCAGATCGCGAGGGCAACACCATGTTTGTACATAACTCGCTGACCCCAAAAAGGTCACCAAGTTATGACTGGACTCAGTATCTACCGGGTGACCGCAGCAATATAATTTGGCAAGAATACATGGCCTTTGATGACTTACCTCAGGTTATTAACCCCGTGTCTGGTTATTTGCACAGTGCCAATCAAACACCTTTTCGTGTTAGTGCAGAAGCAGACAACCCTAATAAAAGCGATTATCGAATTGAAGATGGCTTTCCAACACGCATGACCAATCGTGCAGATCGCGGTTTGGAGCTACTCGCAGAAATGGACTCTATTTCTGAGCAACAATTTTTTGATCTCAAGCATGATAAGAAATATAGCGTTAACTCACGCGCTTATAAATTTTTACAACAGGCCGCTGAAGCCGACTTAGAGAGCCTGGGAGCAACCGATTTACAAATCTACTCGGCCGCTCAAACCTTGATTGCTAACTGGGACCTATCCACCGATATTAACAATCGAGGTGCAGCATTAAGCGCGTGTGTCTTAGGTGGTGAATGGTTATCAGAACAAAAAGGAGAAGCAGCCCCCAAACCTTTGGGTGAATTGGTCCGCTGTACAGACTTACTAATGGAAAATAATGGCCGTATCGATCCTCTATGGGGTGAAGTAAACCGTCATGTTCGAGGTGATATTAATCTTCCTGTAGGTGGAGGACCAGATACACTCAGAGCAATTTATGGCATGCGTATGGAGGGAGATAACTACCTCACCAACGTTGCTGGTGACGGTCTTTACTATCAAGTCTCATGGGATGCAGAAGGTAAATTAAAGGTGCGTGGCGTTCATCAATTTGGTGCTGCAACGCTTGATGAAGACTCTCCCCACTATGCAGATCAGGCCGAAGATTACGCTAATGAAATCCTTCATGACCCTCTATTTGATAAAGACGCTCGTCAGAGCAAAATAGAGCGACGCTATAAACCGGGAGAGTAATTATCTTTGTACAAACTTATCTGTAACGGTGCCCCTTAACAACCTCTCAAACTGGGTTTATCTTGCTTTTAATGAGTTTCGACCTGAAAATGGATCCTTAGAAGTAGCGATAATCACCCATTCAAAGAGTTAACCATGTCTATTCAGTGGTATCCAGGTCACATGCGCAAGGCCAGTAACGAAATGATTGAGGCCCTGCCCTTGGTTAATGTCGTTGTTGAAGTATTGGATGCACGGATTCCTTTCAGTAGCTCAAACCCATTTATTCAAAGCCTGACTACTGAAAAACCTCACATTAAATTGCTCAACAAGACCGATTTAGGTGATCCTGAAATCACAAAACAATGGCAGGATTATTTTGAGCAACAGGCTAACACTAAGACCCTGGCGTTGGATCTAAAAAATCACGATCCTAGCAAGCAAATCATTGATCTAATTAATAAGCTCAGCCCCCAAAAAGAAGGCCGCAACACTCTTGTCATGGTGACCGGTATACCAAACGTCGGTAAGTCTTCTTTAATTAACTGCCTAGCGGGCAAGCACATCACCAAAACGGGTGACGAACCAGCAATTACCAAAGGTCAGCAAAAGATCAATCTGCGTAATGGGATTATGCTACTTGATACCCCGGGGATACTTTGGCCTAAAATTGAGAATCCGGAAGGTAGCTACCGCTTAGCTACCACCGGTGCTATTAAAGATACCGCAGTGAGCTATGAAGATTTAGCTTTTTTTGCCGCTGAGTTTTTACTCAAAAAATACCCCCAACGACTAATAGAGCGATTTAATATTGATCAGCTGCCTCAAACCGAAATTGAGCTGCTAGAAATAATTGGCGGCCAAAGAGGATGTCTGAGAACTGGTGGCCGTGTTGATTTAGAAAGAGTCTCAACAATCTTTGTGAATGAATTACGAGCAGGGTTATTTGGCCCCCTAGGTTTTGAAACCCCTGAGGTAATTGAGGCTGAAATGAAACAAGTAGCTATTATGAAGGCTGAAAAAGAAGAGCGTGAGAAATTGCGTTTGGAGAAGGCAGCAGCGCGGCGCAGAAAAGCCAAGTCAAACCGCAAATAGCCCTACACATAGCAGCCTGCCGCGTAACCAGAGGCCCAGGCCCATTGAAAGTTATAGCCGCCCAGATGACCCGTAACATCTAGCACTTCTCCCACAAAGTAAAGGCCCGATTGGCTTTTACATTCCATGGTCTTAGAAGAAATATGGTCTGTATCCACCCCGCACAGTGTCACCTCCGCTGTACGATAACCTTCGGTACCAGATGGCTTTAATTGCCAGTTAGATAAATGGTTAGCGAGACTCACTAGAACAGTATTAGCTATTTCTGCAATCGGCGTTTCAGCATATTGGGGCCAGTAACGAGCTTGCAAAGACTGTGTAAACCCCTTTGATAGCAAGGGGCCGATTAAATTGCGTAATAAACTTTTGGGGTGGGACTGTTTGTACCCGAGTAAGAGTGTCTGAGCATCATGATCCGGTAAAAGGTTAATACTAATAAATTGGCCAGGCTTCCAATAGCTAGAGAGCTGCAGTGCTGCTGGACCACTGATACCCCTATGAGTAAAGAGTAAATTCTCACGAAAGCTCATACCATTGACCGACATTTGTACATCTAAAGACAGACCTGAGTTGGTCTCGCTAATGTCTTTGACCCAATCACTAAAGGTAAAGGGTACCAAACCTGCGCTTCGTGGCAGTAAATTTAAGCCAAACTGTTCAGCAATATCATAGCCAAATCCAGAAGCCCCGAGGGTTGGAATCGACAAACCACCTGATGCCACAACCAATGACTGGCAATGAATTGTTTGGCCTGCCACTAAGAGGCTAAAACCGCCCTCTTCAATAGGTTGGATTTGACTAACAATAGCTTTAGTTCGAATGACCACCTGTGCTACTGCACACTCATCGAGCAACATTTTAAGAATGTCTTTGGAGGAGTTATCACAAAATAGTTCACCGTGGCTTTTCTCATGATAGGGAATCTGATGATGCTCAACCAGATCAATAAATTGCCATTGGTTATAACGATTTAGCGCAGAAATACAAAAATGAGGATTATTGGACAGGTAATTTTCAGGGGTTATATCCAAATTAGTAAAATTACAGCCGCCGCCCCCTGACATAAGAATTTTTTTACCTACTTTATTACTGCTATCAAGCACCAGAACCGAACGCCCCCGCTGGCCGGCAGTAAGAGCACAAAACAATCCAGCCGCCCCGCCACCAATAACAATTACATCGTATCTATTCATTTCGTTTTGTCACCTGAAAGCTGATGCAAATGTCTCTCAATAGTGTCCCGACCAATCGTTTGGAGAGTCTTAATATTACGAGTAGGGATTTCCTCAGGATTAACATAATTTTGTAGCGCTGATGCCACCATGTCTTCTCGTAGAAAATGAATCAATGGATAGGGTGAGCGATTACTAAAATGGCTAGCCGACTCCACAGGCTCTTCAGCAAATTGGTAGCTTGGATGAAAACTGGCTAACTGAATGACGCCCTCTAGACCAACTTCGCTTAGAAGTTCTTCAGCAAGATCAATAACATCGAGATATTCTTCAAAGTCATTCAATGCATTGGGAATGACCAACAAAGTAGTCGCGATATCCGACTCTGAGGTACTTTGAATAAGATCCAACTCAGCCAGAAAAGATTGCATAATCTTGTCAATCTCGGTGGCATCACAGATTTTTATCCTCAGCCGGTCCGAGGACACTAGGGGAGCTGCAAATGGGCATAAATTAAGCCCAACGACAAACTGCTCAAGCCACGCTCGAATCTGCTGTTCTATCGATGACCAGGCCAACGTAGCCATAGTAATTCCATGTTAAAAACTAAGAGAAGCAGGATACCGATTACTATGATGTGGAACAAGGAATGACTGAATGCACAAAGAGAAAATAAAACGGTTTTGGTTAATCAGTCAGCTACTCTTGCAGATATGCGATTTTAGGGTAATTACTCAGACAAGAACTTTGCTCATAATCACCACTTACCAAGCACCATATTTTCGCTTTAAAACAGACTCAAATTAATCTGAAAAATAACCCAATTTTTTCAAAAGAAAGTATAAATAGTGCTTTGAAATAATTATTTTTAAGAGTACATTGGCGACAAATTAGTGGAGCCATTTTTGTCATGCCCGTTCGTACCGTTGTCGCCATTTGGCCTCTCTTTGCTGGCCTTTCTCTCATTGGGCTTGCCATTGGTGTGCAGGGCAGTCTATTGGGTGTGCGTGCAGCTATCGAGGGATTTGATGACCTACTTATTGGACTCTTAATGTCCTGTTACTTTGCTGGATTTTTGGCCGGTTCGTTACTTACACCAAAGATGATTCAACGTGTCGGGCATATCCGTATATTCGCTGCATTATCTGCTGTCGCTTCGGTCACTATATTGGTGCATGCGTTGTTCATTAATCCATGGGCTTGGGCGCTGATGCGCTTACTCACAGGTTTTGCGTTCTCAACCATCTATGTGGTGTCTGAAAGCTGGCTAAATCAATCTTCTACCAACACCAACCGTGGTCAAATTTTATCGGTGTACACCACTATTTTACTTGCCGGAATCTGCGCTGGTCAGTTTATGTTGAATCTTGCTGACCCCAGTGGATTTACTTTATTTATTCTAATCTCTGTTATGGTTAGCGTTGCGGCTGTGCCTATTTTATTATCTGTAGTTCAGACACCCCCCATTGAAGAAACAGAGCGAGTCTCCATGAGCCACCTATGGTATCGCACACGAGTGGGTGTTATCGCCATCATAGTGTCCCAGTGGGTTTCGAGCATTCTCTTTAGTATGGGTGCTGTCTATGCAACAAAACTAGGCTTTTCCGTTTATCAGGTTGCCAATTTTATGGGCGCGATGATGGCTGGCGGCATGTTCTTGCAGTGGCCGTTGGGCAAGCTTTCAGACACGATTGACCGCCGGTGGGTTATTGGCTTTGCGAGCTTGTCTGCAGTATTTCTTTCCATTGTTATTAGCTTTATGAACGAAGCATCAGTCTGGTTATATGCGTTAATCTTTCTTTTTGGTGGATGTTCTCTTTCACTGTATTCAATTGTTGTTGCGTTTACTAACGATCACTTGCGCCCCGCTGAGATTGTGCCTGCTAGTGGAACCATTATTCTAATCAGTGGTTTGACCTCAATAACAGGTCCAATTACAGCCGTCTTTTGGCTGCAGATATTTGGACTTAAAAGCTTCTTTGTACTGATTGCCGTCAGTCTTTTGGGGATGGGCCTAATGAGCATCTGGCGTGTACTTACAATTCCTGCGCTACCTGCTGAATACAAAGTACAAAGCACCCTTCAAGCAGCGGCAGCACCGGTAGGTACCCTGCTTCATGCGGAGGAAGAGGTTGCTCCAGCCAATTAAGCTCGCTAGCGAACATAACCAATGATGGCAATAAAATGGGCAGTGGAGCCGGCCAGTACCGCAAAATGCCAAACACCATGTGCATGTTTTAAGTGCCAGGTTTTATCGATTACATAGAAGATAACCCCAAAAGTATAAGCAAGTCCACCGGCTACCAACCAATTGAAGCCAACCACATTCATCGCTTCTTTGAGCCCTGAGAAATCTAAAACGCAGGCCCAACCCATTGCTAGATAGATAATTAATTGGGCTACCTTTACTCGGCGACCAGACAAAAATATTTCGCTTAGAATACCAATCAGAGCGAGAATCCAAATCACGGTCATGATCCACCAGCCACTGCCATCTCTCATGCTCACCAGCATGAAAGGAGTGTAGGTGCCCGCTATCAGTAAATAGATGGCAATATGATCAAAGAGTTGGAATAAACGCTTTAGTCCGGTAGAGCGGAAACTGTGGTACAAGGTGGACATGGTATAGAGCAAAACCAACGACACTCCAAAAATAGTGAAGCTAGAAATAATCCAAGGGTCAGCGGTCTGCACACTAACAGTAAGCAGAGAGCCTAATGCGACAAGAGCGAGCGCTGCCCCAATCAGATGGCTAATACTATTAAGCTTTTCTCCATGGTACATAGTCGTCCTCAATCTAGTGTGGGGTTCAGAGCGTCCTTGCGGTAATCAGCAGTCTTCATATGATCAATCATATAACCTAACATCTTGGGTAGTACGTCCTTGGGAATGTTATGGCCCATGCCTGGAAAAATTACTAGCTCAGATCCTTTTATAAGCTCAGCTGTATGCTCTCCATGTGCTGGAGGTATCAATCCATCGTCTGCTCCATGAATAACTAAGGTGTCAACGTCGATGGTTTTTACTTCATTCGAGCGATCCCCAGTTTTAAATATGGCCATCATTTGCCGTGGCATAGACTCTGGATAAAACCCACGCTTGCGAATAGCCTCGGCTCGGCTTTCTGAGGCCTCACCTGAGGCTAGATTAGTTAATGCAGTTTCTGCTGCCTGAGTGGGTGGGGGTAAGTGTTTCGCAAAGGTGGTCGACATAACTGATGTCAGGGTACGCACTCTGTCAGGATGTTTAGCCGCTAATTGCTGTGCAATCATACCTCCCATAGAAAATCCCATAACGTGAGCATCCTCATACCCAACCGCGTCGAGAAGCCCAACAGCATCTGCGGTCATATCCTCTAAGGCGTAGGGTGCATCCACGCGAAAACCCAATTTATCTTTTAACAGTTGCCACCAAATGGTTGGCTGCCCCCAATCATCAAATCGGGTCGAGCCTCCAGTATCACGATTATCAAATATCAAAACCTGGTAGCCTGCCTGCTCAATCCCGCGAACTAAATTGTCACCATGAACAAGATGTGAAGCACCTAAACCCATAATCAGTAGAACTTTAGGGTTATCTCTTACCCCTATTTCTCTGTAAGACATTTCTATGTTATTTGCGACAGCGATTTTGAGTGGATGCTGCTCAATGTAGCTATATGAAGAATCAGCCTCAACGAGACTTATAAAACTAACAAGTATTCCAGCAATAATCGTACTTCTTATTCGCATTTTAATTCATCCATTGCGGTGATCTTCTATCTTATTGGAGATTATCGCCTCCTAACATAGCAGTTTCACTTAAAAAAACATTACAGTGCTAAACATACATCATTGGAACGAATTTCGTCACCTTCAGATCACTCTATTATTTCTATTCAATCATTTATGGCGCGAATTTGATAATAATAATGATAATGATAATGAGAACTAGTTGCATTTGTATTAATTCTAAGTAAAATACTCCCAACTTAATCGTCGTAACCTTTTTATTAACCTATTTTTTCTCTTTAAAGGATTAACATGTCTAAAAACTGCAAACTATTCTCTACGTTTTTCGTATTAACCTCATTGACAGCCTCTCCCATCATTTATGCCGATCATGCGGAAAAAGCAGAGTTTTTTGAAGAAATTACTATTATCGGCAATACGGAGAGGGCGCGCATGATGCCAGGCTCCGCTCACTTTATCTCTGATGATGAATTAGAGGTATTCAACTACGCTGATATTCAGCAAATTTTACGCAAAGTACCCGGCGTCAATCTGCAGCTAGAAGATGGTTATGGTTTACGTCCCAATATTGGTATTCGTGGCGTTCAAACCGAACGTAGCAGCCGGATTATGCTTTTGGAAGATGGTGTGCCAATCGCACCAGCTCCTTATGCTGCATCAAGCGCCTATTATTTCCCTACTGCCGGTAGGATGTATAGCATGGAAGTACTAAAGGGTCCTGCTGCAATTACCGAGGGGCCCAACACAATTGGAGGGGCCATCAACATGATTTCCACGCCTATTCCTGAGCAAGCTGAAGGCAAGGTGATTGCTGAGATTGGTGAAGACTCTACAACCAGAGTACATGCCGTTTTTGGCTCAACAAATAGTTCAGGCTTTGGTTACTTATTAGAAACTCATCAGTGGAAAAGTGACGGATTTCAGCAGATTGATGGCGACAACGGCAACACTGGGTTAGATATCAAAGACTACACCGTGAAGCTTTCTTATGCGCCCATCGATTCACCCCATGCATTTGAATTGAAATATCAATACGCGGATCAAGAGTCTAACCAAAGCTATCTAGGTATTACCGATGAGGATTTTAAGGCCGACCCTTATCGCCGCTATTCTATTTCTCAAAATGACTTGATGCTAACCGAACATAATCAATTGATCCTGCGCCACGAGTTCTCCATCAGTGAAGATGTCAATATAACAACCACTGCGTACAACAATGATCATGCTAGGAGTTGGTATAAACTAGACAAGTTAGCAGGGGTTGGTCCAGAAAAAATAATCGCTGACATTAATAAAGGAGCCTCAAAATATTCAGATGCTGAGTTACAGGCTATTTTATTAGGTGGGGATAGTGCCGCCGGTGATGTTGCTATAAAAGATAATAATCGGGACTACTATTCTAGGGGCCTTTCTGTAAAATTTGACTGGGCAGTTGAGTCTGACGATGTTGTTCACGACATAGAGCTAGGCATTCGATACCATGAAGATGAAGAAGATCGCCTTCAGCGTACAGACAAGTATACGCAGATAGACCAAAGTCTTTTACTAGATTCGATCGGTGTAACCGGTGGCAATAAAAACAATCGCGTAGTTCAAGCTGAAGCCCTAGCCATATATATCAAAGACAGTATCACCTTTGGTAAATTTGTTGTCACACCAGGTCTACGTTTTGAAGATATTGACCTTCTTCGACGAGACTGGTCTGCTCTTCCTCGCAACGCAAGTCCCAGTGTTAAAAGTAATAGCGTTACAGCTGTTTTACCTAGTATCGGCGTGCTCTACAACATTAACGATCAAGTGTCGCTGCTAGCAGGTGCATACAACGGCTTTGGCACTCCTACCACTAGTGACGGAGTGGAAGAGGAAGATGCCATTAATATTGAATTTGGGGGTCGGTATCAAAAAGACGATCTTTTGTTGGAGTTAATTGCCTTCACTAGTGACTATGAAAATTTAGTTGGTGAGTGTACAGCCTCATCAAGCACAGGAAATTGTGATATAGGTGACCAGTTTAACGGCGGCGAAGCCACCGTTAAGGGATTTGAATTCCAACTAGCAAATATCACTCAGCTCACCGACAGTTTAGAGCTTCCTATGTCTCTGACTTATACACACACGGATGCGGAGTTTGATAGCACTTTTGATAGTGAATTTTTTGGCGATGTAAGCAAAGGTGACCCCATTCCTTATATCCCCAAGAGTCAGTACGCTTTCTCCGTCGGTATTGAGAGTAATATTTTCCAAGTTAATGCGGTGCTTAACTATGTTGATGCCGTTTGCGTAAAAGCCAGTTGTGGAGACTTCGAGGAAACAAATAAGTCAACATTGTTAGATGTTGTCGGCAACTATCAAGTCAGTGATGATTTCGCTGTCTATTTAAGAATGGAAAATATCACCGACGAAGCTGATATTGTCGCTCGTCAACCAAAGGGAGCTCGTCCTAATAAGGCGCGCACAGCCACACTTGGGGTTCGCTATACATTTTAATTTTACTGTATAAATAGTAAAATTTGAGGGAGCCGTTTACGGCTCCCTTTTTTTATTCCTGTAAAGGTCGAACACTTTATATGCAATTAGGCTGGTTTGATAATGCTGTGACAGAAATTTCTGCTGGATTCCCAAGCAAAATGGTACTACTTGATTGTGAGACCACTGGAGGTAATCCGACTTACAATCGAATTATAGAAATTGGATTATTGGTCATTGAAGACGGCAAGTTAGTAAAGCGCTGGCAAAGTTTTGTTGACCCTGAAACATCCTTACCGCCATTTATTCAAAAAATTACTGGCATTAGCCCAGGAATGCTTGTTGGCGCGCCAATTTTTAGTGATCTATCACACGAATTACTAGCACTTTTAGAAGGTCGAACACTAGTTGCTCACAACGCTCGGTTCGACTATGGCTTCCTGAAGAATGAATTCACCCGAATAGGCGTGAAATATAGCACTAAACCTTTATGCTCCGTAAAGATTAGTCGCTCTTTGTATCCCCAATTTAAACGCCATGGGCTCTCTCATATTATTCAGCGTTTTAATTTGAAAATAGAGAATCGTCATCGAGCTATGGATGATGCTGAGATGATTTATCAGTTCTTCCTCAAAACCTCTGCCCTTTTCTCAGATGAAGAAATCATCTCTACCTGTCAGCATCAGCTAAAAAGACCTGCTCTGCCCATGCATCTTCCAAGCAGCGAAATTGACAAACTCCCCTCTTCAGCTGGGGTCTATTATTTCTATGATGAAAAAGGAACACTTTTATATATCGGTAAGAGCGTCAATATCCGCAATCGAGTCATGAGTCACTTTACTCAAGACCATAAGAATGCCAAGGATTTGCAAATGAGCGCAAAAATTGCCCATGTGGATTTTAAATCCACGCCCTCTGACTTTGGTGCACAAATTCTTGAAAGCAATGAGATCAAAGCATTAAGTCCGCTCTATAATCGTCGTCTTAGAAAAGTAAAAAAAATGTACCAATTTATCAATCAACACGACAGTCATGGTTATAAACAGCTTTTAATCGAGGCGATTGACATAAACTCAGGTGCTCAAGAGGATAGCGTAGGACTTTTTCGCTCACCACGGCAAGCTAAGAAAAAACTCGAGTTTCTCGCGGATGAATTTTCTCTTTGTCACAAGCTGCTTGGCTTGGAGTCTCCCTCAAAAAATAACAAACCCTGCTTTCGCGCCCAGTTATATAAATGCTTAGGAGCTTGTCATGGCGCTGAAAGTGTCGACTCATACAATCAGCGATTTAATACTGCTATGGAGAGGTATCAGTTACAGATTTGGCCCTATTCAGGTCCTATTTTGGTTGAAGAGTGCGGGCCAAACAATGATGAACTCCAAGGTCTGCATGTTATTGATCAATGGCGGTATATCGCTCAGGTGGCATCGGCTGACGAACTGAATGACTTAGGGCTGCAGTTAGCAAACCCAAATCTGAGAAAATCCGTTGCAGAACAAAGTGAGGAAATAAATTTCGACTTAGATATTTATTTTATCCTAGTACGGTTTTTAGTCGATTCCAAAAGGATGGCTATGCAAAATATTAAAACTTGGCCTCTCTCCTACATACCAGAAGAAGAATGGGGTTCTCCCCATTAACTTGCTTTATATCCCTCACAACACTCTGTTAACGAGTTAGTTCTTTCTGTAAAGCCATCGTTTGTTTGGTAGCTTGAAATACTGTTAACTTGGCGTTCGCATTGCCCGTTCGTCCGATCGCGTCTATTTGACCATAGTACCAATACTGAACAGCGAATCCAGCCACGGCCTTGAGCATTTTGAGATTACCCAGCCAAGCCAACCACTTCGGGAAGAGAGACAACGAATCTTCATAGCGGGGCAACTCATCTAATCCATTGATCAACTGATTAGGTGCATCAGTCATTACACACATAGGTCTCCCTAAACCGATGACATCAGCACTGCCACTTTGCAGCGCCTGCTCCATTGCTGCACGTTGCCGAAATCCTCCAGTGACCATTAACGGGACATTAACTTTCTCGCCCATAGCTACTGCAAAATCAACAAAATAGGCCTCACGCATCAATGTTGACTCCGCCACATTCTGCTTTTCTTCCTCTTCCATTCCACTTAAACCAAGTAACTTTGGCTGTTCGTAGGTGCCCCCAGAAATTTCAATCAGATCAATGCTAGCTTCTTGCAACCACTGAGCAACCTGCAAACTTTCCTCAAAGGCAAAACCACCTTTTTGAAAATCTGCACTATTCAATTTAACAGCTACTGGAAAATCAGGCCCCACAGCAGCTCTCACAGAAGCAACCACCGCCAACAGGACACGCGCGCGATTAGCCAAGTCTCCGCCATATTCGTCGGTTCGAAGATTACTGCGCGGGCTCAAAAATTGTGATAACAAATAGCCGTGTGCAGCATGAATTTGCACCCCCGTAAATCCTGCTTTTTTAACCGCCGCCGCGCAAATACCAAAACGCACAATAATTTCTTCTATTTCCACAGAAGTCAGTACCACAGGCTCACCGAACTGGCCACCGGGGAGGCCCAACTTTACGGCCGAGGGTGCTTTTGGATTGGGGTTAACCAACTTCTGAGTTTGCCGCCCAGCATGACTAATCTGTGCCCAAAAATGATTGCCATTACGTGTAGCCGCATCAGCCCAACGCTTCAATGCTTCCTGCATTTCTTCACTAGGCGGTCGATCAATAACGACGTTTCCGGGGCGCTCTAAGTGGTCTTTATCTACGATAATATTACCTGATAACAACATGCCAGCTCCCCCATCACTCCATAAACCATAAAGACGAGCCAACTCAGCTGTGGGTAGCCCATCAGCGGTCGCTAATCCTTCCGTCATAGCGGCCTTGGAAAGGCGATTAGGTAACACTGCACCACAAGGTAGCTCTAGTGATTGGGAAAATAAGGTTGTCATGGATTGCCTCAAAGTAAGCTTATATTTCGGTTGTATTAAAATTTAATATAGATCGTGAGTGTATGAAAAAGATACTCAAAGGTATAGCTTTTAGCGGCTTTATTGTTATTCTTCTCACCCTATAATTTTCTAAGGATAAGCGAGCTAGAAATGGACTACAAATACTATCAAGATCAGGTTCAACAATGTCTACCTATGTCTATCGACAGTGGCTGGGGGCAAGGTCGAAGCGCCTTTGGCGGTCTAACCGCCGCCCTAGTGCTGACTCATATTGAACAGCAAACTGGCCTCACTGATCGTGATCTAAGAACAATTAATATTCATTTTTGTGGTGCAGTTATGCTAGATGAATCCTGTGAATTTACACACAGAGTACTATCTAATGGTAAATCTGTTTTCCAAGTAGAGGGACAACTTTTACAAAACGGTGAAGTAAAAACTCAAATAGTCGCCTGTTTTGGTGCGCAGAGGCAATCATCTATCCAGATAAATCCGTCGCCGATCAAGCCACCAAAAAGTCTTTCAGAAGCGATGGTTTTTCCTTTTACTCCGGGTAGAACACCTGAATTTGTCCGCTATTTTGATCTTCGACTCACCAGCGACAACCCTCCGTATAGTGGAGCCAAAGAAGGTGGAGTCAGCGGATGGATGCGCTTTAAAGAACCAACGGAAGTGCTTAATGACAGTGCCATGATTGTATTAATCGATGCATGGCCCCCTGCTGTTCTGCCACTTCTGACAAGACAGGCCCCAGCCAGCACCATTACTTGGAATCTAGAATTTATCCAGCCCCGAGAACCTCTGGAGACAAAAGATTATCTTTTCTATGACTGTGATGTAGTGCAAGCTGATTTGGGCTATGCTCACACTGATGCAAAAATATTTCATCCGAACGGCCAGCTGTTGGCGGTCAGCCGTCAACTCGTAGGCGTCTATGACCAACGCCGATGACTTACTTTTGCGCCCCTCTAACAAAGGTGTGCATATAACTTAGAAGGGAAGTTGAATGACACATTCCAAAGTGCCTACTGCTGAACAACCACTGGCCGGAGTCAAAATTCTTGAACTTTCAACGATGGTTACCTGCTCCCTTGCCAGTATGACATTGGCAGCTCAGGGGGCAGAGGTTATTAAAATTGAACCCCCATTAGGCGGAGATGTTATGCGCCACCTTGGTCATCAGAAAAATGGGATATCTGCCTTATTTCATAACTGTAACCGCGGCAAACGATCCTTAGCCATTGATTTAAAATCATCAGCAGGCGTCGAAGCAGTAAACCAGCTCGCCATGAAGGCTGACCTCCTCATACACAACTATCGGCCTGGCGTAATGGACCGCATGGGGCTAGGCAGCACTTCACTGAGAGAGATCAACGATCGCCTCACCTATATCGCCGTCACTGGATTCGGTAGTAAAGGACCGATGTCAGGAGACCCAGCCTATGATCATGTTATTCAAGCAATGACAGGTATCACTGATCTTCAAGGAGATGGGGAAAGCAACTTCAGCTTTGTGAGAACTCTACTCTGCGACAAAATCACAGCCTACACCGTTTGCCAGGCGGCGACTGCGGCACTCCTAGCCCGAGCAACCACCGGTGAAGGCCAACATATTGATATCTCGATGTTGCATGCCTGCCTTGCATTTGTTTGGCCTGACGGCATGATGCACCATACCCTGCATGATGACGATGTTATTGCAATGTCACCGGTATCCGACTACTACCAGACTCTAGATTTGAAGGATGGTTCTATTGCCGTGGCTGCTTTGCAAGACAAACACTGGAAAGCGCTACTGCCGCTTATTGGGTACCCCGAGTTAGTGGACAATCCCATGTTTAAAACCATGGGCGCTCGGTTAAGCAACATGTCAAAGGTACTTAAAGTACTCAAATCACCAAGGCAAGATGTTGGCGTTGCTAAAGCATTAGAAATACTGAGAGCTGCAGATGTGCCTTGTGGGCCCTGTGCGCATCAGAGTGATATCGCCCATAACCCGCAAGTAAACGCAATTGGCGCACTGGAAACCTATGTGGCAAACCATCTTGGTTCCCTAACCGCCCCCACACCACCAGTGCAGTTTGCCGGCGCTCTCACCACCCAAGCACTTCCTAGCCCCACCCTTGGCGAGCAAAGTCGCGATATATTGCGAGAAATTGGTTGGAGTGAAAACCGCATAGACGACCTTGTCTCTCAGAAAATTGTACACATTAGTTGATCTCCACAAGTACTAAGGCCACACAAGTCCAACATCGTCTGTGTTTTTGTAATACCCATCCCCATCCCCATCCACCTCACCAATACAAAACTGACTAAAGCTTTATCCCTTTACCTATGGCAATATAGCGATAAATATCGTTGATGCATTACCTGCTAATTTGGGTAATCGTAATAACAAAGACTCAGGTTGTGAGATGGGTAAAGCCTTGCTTTATAAACGCCAATATAGCGCTAAGATTAGTGTCTTTAGTTTGATTTGTGCGGCACTTTTTATAGCGTCCAGCGTTGTTGCTAAAGAGGGTGATATTCAGATTCAGCTAGCCGATACCTGCCCCCCCAGTTTTAGCTTAGGGACAGATAATCGATGTTCTCTGCGACATATGTACCAACTTTATGACTCACTGCAAGACAGTGGCATTGGTGGTCTTAAAACTGCCCTACCTAAAGCTAGGGATGGGTTTAGCCCTCAACAGATTGATCTGGGTCGACTATTATTCTTTGACCCCATTTTATCCGCAGACAATAGTGTTGCTTGCGCCACCTGCCATAACCCTAAACAGGGCTTCAGTGATGCCATGGGCCGCAGTGTAGGAATTAATGGGCAGATACAGAAACGTTCGGCGCCCACACTATGGAACAGTGCTTTTCTCTCTTCATTTTTTTGGGATGCGCGAGCCGAGAGCCTCGAAGAACAGGCAGTAGGCCCATTGTTTAGCCCTGCTGAAATGGGCAATACACCCAAGCAACTATTAACGAGCCTAAAGAGCACCGATGCCTACGTCGGTCTTTTTAGACAGGCGTTTCCCGAACAAAAAGCGCCTATCTCGATTGGTAATATAGCCACTGCTCTAACTGCTTTTCAGAGTTCATTGATATCTCTCAATAGTCGTTATGATCAGTATGCTCATGGATACCATAATGCTCTGAATGATGATGAGATTGCGGGCCTCAATGTGTTTAGATCATTTGTGGCTCGTTGCTCCCAGTGCCACACCCCACCGCTGTTTACGAACCAACAAGTTGCGGTAATAGGCACTCCTGAGCCAGAAGGATTGCCCCGAGATATAGGCGCGGAGGAAACATTTAAATCAAAGGTATTGCGTGGCGGCTTTAAAGTACCTACGTTGCGTAATATTGCCCAAACGGCCCCGTACATGCATTCAGGTCGTTTTGAAAGCCTTAGGGAGGCAGCAGAATTTTATACTGGGGGACGTGGTCATGCGGTACCCGAAGGTGAAGACTTATTGTTACACTGGCACATATCAGAGCCTGATTTAACCGACAATGAACTTGATCGACTGGTAGACTTTATGAAGACCCTTAGCGATGAAAGCTTCGTTCCCAGTACACCTGAGCAGCTGCCCTCTGGCCTGCCGTTTAAGCACATGGAGAATAGTAACAATGAAAAATCTTAACACCTTGGCAATTTCACTTGCTGCTATCACCTTCGCCGTGGGTTGGTATCTCGGCAGTAGTGATGAGACCCTCACTATTACAAGTAGTAAAGGGGGCGAGAGTTATAGCGGTGGTTATGTCGCCGAACACTCGACAAGTGCCAAATCTGAAGGCGCAGTGAAGCTGCGCACCACAGAAGGTGAAATTCATGTGATAAACCCTGGTGACTCCATTCAGGCCGCGGTTGAGCTAGCCCAACCGGGGGATACTATCCAGGTCATGCCCGGCATCTATTCCGAAACGGTATACATCGATAAAGATGATATCCATCTTCTAGGTGTAATTAAAGAAGGAGAACGCGCAACCTTAGATGGCTTAGGGAAACTCAATGACGCCATTCTGTACTCAGGCAATAACATCATTATCGAGAACTTCAAAATTATTGACTACAAAGGCAATGGCATTATGAGTCAAGCTGGCAATAATTTTGAGATTCGCAACAATGTGATTGTCGATACAGGTATTTACGGTATCTTTCCTCAGCTAGGTAAGAACGGGTTGATCGAGCACAATGTAGTATCCGGTATTGCCGATGCGGCAATCTATGTAGGTATGAGCGACAACATTCATGTGGCCTATAATGAAGTATTTGATAGCGTTGCAGGCATTGAAATTGAAAATAGCCGTCACGCCATTGTCGAGCACAACAATACGCATCACAATACTGGCGGTATTTTGGCATTCATCACCCCCGGGTTGCCCGTTAAAGACACCTATGATGTGATTATTCGCAACAACTTTATTCTGGATAACAACACCCCCAACTTCGGTGCACCAGGATCTACGGTTGCAGGTATACCTGCAGGGACGGGTATTTTAATTATGGCGGCAGATGATGTGGTAGTAGAAGGTAATATCATCAGCAATCATAAAACTGCAGGCATCTTAATCACTGATCACGGTAATGCGGCTAATCTAACTCTTGATCCTGAATCAGACCCCAATGCTGACGGTGCAATGATTCTTGACAATGTCATGCTCAATAACGGGTACGACACAATTGATGAGGTTAAAGCATTTGCACTTACTGAACTACATACGGGCAATATTGATATCTTTCAAATAGGCCCCACAGAAGGTAGTTGTATTATCAATCGTCATCGTTATAAAACTGTTGGCATTGGCGACTTTACGGATTGTGACTTTACTAACACCGATGATATCGAAAACTACCTGATTGCTGGTGGTGCCGAGCCAAGGGTCATAGCGCCTTCTGAACGCGGTGAGATTGCTTACCTCGGCGTTTGCACTGGTTGTCATGCCTATGCTGGTCGTTTGATTGGCCCTTCAGTTCAAGAAATTCAGGCACTTTATGCCAACCGTCCTGAGGCACTGGTAAGCTATATTAACGCGCCAACACCAATGCGGTCAGATTATCCAGAAATGCCTGCGCAAAATTATTTGGATGCTGAGACCCAGCTAGCGGTAGCCAATTATATTTTGCAGGTAGGAAACTAAACAATCACACCAAATTAAATTGCGTTTAGCTATCCAAGTAAAAATTTAAGATACCCTGCTTATTTAATGGCAGAGCGCCTGCTTGGCAGCGGCGCAATTCATCTTGAACATGCAATCGCGCTTTTTCCAAACGTTTCATCGATCTTGCGGTAAAAACCCCATAACCAACATCCACGTCAAAGAGCTTTTCATTGGTCTGAGCTGCGTTAATGCTAGCAGCCGCAAACTTCTGATAAGTGCGCTGCATATAATGTAGTAACGGCTCAAGCGTTTCTGGTATTTCATCATCAGCCAACCAGTCTGCATCATCTTCAGCCTGCTGCCAAACCTTAGCCACATAATCTTCAAATACAGGCAACTTATCACCTAGCCAAGCCTTTGGCTCTGGATCCAGTAAAAAGTGTCCTTTAAAAGGTCCTACCAAAGCAAAGTCGGCAATGCATGCGCGATCGCCCAACAAAAATTTGTGGTGCTTAAAATGTTCTGCCAGCAAGTCAACAAAAACACCAAAGTCTTTCTGCATGGCTTCTTTCTGATCATCCCCTGCCCCCTGCACTATGCAGGCTGCCGCGCCAAAAGAATTATGCATCATCTCCCCTACACCAGCGAGTTGCTCTTCTTCAGTATCGGTTCTTGAATCATCTATGGATTTCGCTAAAAGAAGGTTCATACCAAAATTTTTGCCTGCCGCAGCCACTGTCTCTGGGTAACACCAGCGCGAATGCAATGCGTGTCGCGGCAACCAATGGTTAAAGAAGTCCTCAAGCACAAAGCATAGACTTCGCTGGTTTGGGCTCAATGGAATTACAGGCTGATGACTAAAGCGGTCATGTAACATAGGGCCGATACTTATTGTGTCGTTTAGTAGCCAACCATCAGGGGTATCTAAAAGCGGGACAAACCGTGTACCCGCCCGCGCCTCAATCTCTGAAGCTGAGGCCATTGTTTTGTACTGCCACACGTAGGGTATGCCTTGATAACGCAACTGGGCCTCAAGCTTGCGCGTAAACATACTCAACTCTTGGCCAATCAGGGTGTAAGTGCCTTTGTACATAGTTATCGGTATCACTTCTTTAACATCAAATTTGTACAAATTAGTATGACATGACTAGTGTTGTAGTATCCTATCAAAGTTTTGTATTGTCGTTATGCCTTTGCTCCATAAACTAATATAGAGCAAATACGATATACTTCTCGGCCATAGATTATGGCAATTTAAAAAGAGAGATTTTAGATGTCTGTAGCAGAGTCATCCCCAGCGCTATGGCAACCCAGCCACGAACAAATTAAAAGCACTAACTTGCACCAGTTTATAGGTGTGGTGTCAGAAAAATTGTCACTTCCTAGTGCCAACTACGATGAGTTTCACCAGTGGTCTGTTGACAACCCCGAGAGCTTTTGGGCTGAAGTTTGGGACTATACCGGAATCAAAGCATCAGTTGATTGGGACTCTATATTAACCGATGCTGATCAATTCCCTGGAGCGACCTGGTTTGCCGGTGCTCGGTTTAATTTTGCTGAGAATTTATTACGTAATCGCAGTGATAGGATTGCCATTGTAGGACGTTTAGAAAATGGCAGCCGAACAACCCTAAGTTATGGTCAGCTTTATGAGCAGGTTGAACAATGTGCCGCGGCTATGCGTTCTGTGGGTGTTGAATGCGGTGACCGGGTTGCCGGATTTATGCCCAATGTGAGCGAAACTGTGGTTGCCATGTTGGCTACTACTAGTATTGGCGCTATTTGGTCTTCTTGCTCACCTGACTTTGGTATTAATGGAGTAATGGACCGCTTTGGGCAGATAAAACCCAAACTATTGTTCGGTTGTAACGGTTATTACTACAACGGTAAGACCATCGACTCCACCCCCACTCTCCAGCAAATATGTGACAAAATTGACAGCATTGAACAGCTGGTGGTTGTGCCTGTTATTGAGCAACTGGCTGATTTACCGGCGCATGGAAAGGCCGTGATTTTTAATGAGTTTCTAGTCTCTCAGAACGTCCCAGAATTAGCCTTTGAGCAACTGCCGTTTAATCATCCTCTGTATATTATGTACTCCTCAGGCACTACGGGTGTACCGAAGTGTATTGTGCACGGAGCTGGTGGCACATTGGTCCAACACCTCAAAGAACACCAATTACATGTGAACTTGAAGCCTGCTGACAAGATGTTTTTTTACACTACCTGTGGCTGGATGATGTGGAATTGGTTAGTTAGTGCCCTCGCCTCTGAGGTGACATTGGTGTTATTTGACGGCTCACCTTTTTATCCCGAGCCTAAATCGCTTTTTGATATGGCTGAAGAAGAACAGTTGACAGTATTTGGGACCAGCGCGAAATATATAGCAGCCTTAGAAAAGGCCGGTGTAAGGCCAAGTGAAACCCACAATCTAGAAACGCTCAATACAATTTTATCCACTGGATCACCGTTGTCTCATGAGAGTTTTCAGTATGTTTATCGAGATATAAAAACTGATCTCTGTTTAGCATCTATCTCTGGGGGTACTGATATTCTATCTTGCTTTGTATTGGGCAACCCTTGCTTGCCAGTATGGGAGGGCGAGATTCAATGTCGCGGTTTAGGTATGGCGGTGGACATTTGGGACGACCATGGCAATTCGGTGGTTAAGCAAAAAGGCGAGTTGGTGTGTACCAAACCCTTTCCAAATGCACCCATCTATTTTTGGAACGATACCGACAATAAAAAATATCTAGATGCCTACTTTGATACCTATCCTGGTATCTGGGCGCAGGGCGACTACGGGGAGATCACCGAGCATAGTGGCATGGTGATACATGGGCGCTCAGATGCGGTATTGAACCCTGGTGGCGTGCGTATTGGTACCGCTGAAATCTATCGTCAAGTCGAAAAACTGGATGAGATTATTGATAGTGTGTGTATCGGTCAGACCTGGGATGATGATGTGCGTGTAGTTCTGTTTGTGGTCGTGAAAGCAGGTGTTGAGTTAACGCCTGACCTTGAGAAGACAATTCGCCAAACTATTCGTCGAGAAACAACACCCCGCCACGTGCCTGCTAAAATTGTTGCCGTGGCTGATATTCCGCGCACAATTAGCGGAAAAATTGTGGAATTAGCCGTGCGTAAAGTAGTGCATAATGAAGTCGTGACCAACACGGATGCTCTAGCTAATCCCGAGGCACTCAACCACTTCAAAAATCTTAGTGAGCTTACAGTCTAGGCCCCAAAAATTTACACATAGCAGCATTGGGATGTCGTGATGAGACCACCCTATCACCCAGAATTAATACCTCTGGAGATTCAGCAGTAAATACCGGCCATTCAGTCAAATTGGCCTGATTTGGATCACCCGTTTTAGCAAAATTGACCCAGTAATTCTTCATTACTTGAGTAAGCTCTCGATCAGATTTTGAGGTGGGCAGCCAATCATCGTGGGTATCAAAAATATAGGGTAATTCAGCTCCATGATAAGCCCCCATGGATGCCGCAACTTCGCCTTCTCTCTGGCGATTAAAGAAATAAAACCATGAGGTACCCTCCATTTTGGAGATCTCCTCAGCTAGAGTTAAGGCAGGGCACATAAAAGAAGCTGCCGTGCTGAGGCTATTTAATTGGTCTCTGCCATTAGGTATATGGTCAATCATTTGTCTTAGTTTGTTAGCTTCTTCCGATCCAACCTGAGATTCCAGCCAACCATCAACGGTCTGGTTTTCGTCTAAATACATCAGAGACTCATGTTCATTGGAGCCCACTAAGAGTTCTACTGTATGCAGATTTTTGGCCTTAAGTGTGTCGCCGAATGGCTCGTAAACACTTTGACCATCTACTGCGACATCAAAATAATGGCCTAAATAGACCTCTTCTGCGACGGTTATAACCCGCTCCGCAGAAACTGCTCTGAGTTGATCAGCTAAGTTGTCAGTGTCCATACTCAGTAGAGTTTTTGCTAACTCTATCCCCAGAACGGCGTGCTCTTGCTGAGTACTTCTATTGGCTATGGCAGACCCTGAGCTTTGGTGAATAGCCCTTGAGAACAAACCCGCACTAGATGGCATAGCCATTAGATAGTCGATATTACTTGCACCCGCAGACTCCCCCATAAGGGTAATTCTTGAAGCGTCACCACCAATAGCATCGACATTTCGATTGATCCATTGCAGAGCCTCCACCATGTCGAGCAATCCAAAATTTGAATGCTCGAATTCAGGGTGAGAAAAAAATCCTAAAGCACCTAATCGGTAGGCAATGGAAATAACGATAACACCATCAGCGGCCATGTTATGACCCATATAATTTGGCTCATAAGACCATCCAGCTTTATTTGAACCACCATGTATATAGACAATGACAGGTAATGACTGGCCACTCTCACTGATCTGTGTAGGCCGCCAAATATTCAAATATAGGCAGTCCTCACTGACCACTGGTGCCTGAACAACATTAGGGTTGCCACCAAATCCTTTGACTACATTTTTATACCACTGGGTTATGCGATCTGCTTGCATGCAGGCTGGGGCAAAATTACTTGCGTTAAAAGGACTTTCTATTTTGGTTAGTGGCAGCGGTGGTGCCCAACGAAGATCACCCACAGGAGGCTGAGCAAAAGGAACCCCCAGAAAAGACTCTGTTCTCCCATCCTCTGATCTTTGCCCAACAATAGTTGATGTGGCGTCTAACTGAATCTGTGGTTGCACAAGCACATATGAGTGTGTCTTAGACTCACAAGCACTCAGTATAACTAGCATAAACCCAAGGCCAACTTTTATACCAAGCTTTTGAGTCAGGTTCATTCTGATGACTCCATAGATACAACAACACAGCCGCCAAAACCACCAGTCTCTATGAGTTCATGGGCCTTAGATATTTTCTCTAGAGGTACCACGTGTGCCACGCGGTGTTCCAATTGTTCCTGCTCTAACGCAATACTGATAGCTTCAATGGCCGCCTGCTTTGCCGATTCTGGCATGGCATAGACAATCACCATTCGCAGAGTCAGGTCCATGTACATCATGTCTAAAAATGGCAGTGAGGGGGTTTTTACTTGGGTTGATGAGTAAGTTGCTATGACTCCATTGGGTGCTATACAACCAAGTATTTGTGGTAAGTTAGCGCCAAACTCTACATCAATCACTCGATCAACTTTCCTTCCGCTGGTCGCTACTAAAACCTGTTGACCCCAATTTTCCTCTCGATGATTTACTACTGCCTTGGCGCCCAGAGCTAGGCAGAGATCCCGATCTGAAGAGTTACTGGCTGTTGAGATAACGTCTGCACCGGCCATGACGGCCCATTGGATAGCATAGTAGCCTACTCTTCCAGCACCACCAGTTATTAGCAGGGTTTGGCCCTGAATATCTCCATCTGCATGCACGCAACGATGAGAAGTCATGGCTGGAATACCCATGCAGGCTCCCACGTCAAAATCAGTATTATGAGGTAGCTTTATGACACGTTGAGCGTCCAAGGTAACGTATTCGGCTGCTGTGCCCAGTCGTCGCCCATATTGAGCCTGATAAACCCACACGCGCTCTCCGATTCGGCTAGGTGAAACGCCATTACCTACGGCCTCAATAACTCCGGCACCGTCACTATGGGGAATAACCAAACCCCCATCTAATAAGTTAGGGAATGCGCCTGCACGCTTTTTAACATCTGACGGATTGACTCCGCTGGTGACCAATTTAACCAATACCTGGCCCTCTTTGGCAATGGGTTGTGGCTGCTCACCCACCTGAAGAACATCTTCTGGGGAACCAAAATTTTCAAACCATGCTGCTTTCATAATTTCTTCTCAGTTACTTTTGACGTACTTGCTATTTTAATATTTTAGCTGGATAGAGTTTCTGTATGGCCATCGATTGGAATGGCCTGTCCTGAAATATGTTGGGCAGCCGATGAACACAAAAAATGGACTGTCTGCGCGATGTGATCCGCCTCTACAAACACACCAAGGGAATTCTGTTGTAAATATAACTCGCGCACTGTAGCTGCGGGAATGTCGCGTGCCTCGGCATCGAGTTCTATGACTTTATCAATGCGAGGGCCATTTACACTGCCTGGGCAAAGGGCATTCACCCGCACACCAAAGGGTCCAAGTTCCATGGCCCAAGTTTTTGTTAAACCAACGATCGCCCACTTGGCAGCGGCGTAGGGAGAACGCAGAGGGCATCCAAACAAACCTGCGTTGGATGACATATTGATCATTACACCCTTAGACTTTTTGAGTAGAGGGACAGCTTTGCGCGTGACATAAAAGATGCTGTTTAGATCTACGCCTATAGTGTCATTCCATTCTTGCGGAAGAATATCTTCAACAGCGGCGGTTGGTCCAGCAACACCGACGTTATTGACCAAAATATCTAACTTACCATGAGTTTTTTGAAGGTCATCAAAAACAGTATCAACTTCATCTACCTTGGTCAGCTCCGCGCAGGTTGCAGTCATAGTCGGCAATTCAGTCAGAGCTTTATCGATGGCCAATTGGTCCACATCACATATATGGACTTCATCTCCCTGCTTAACAAAGTACTTAGCAATGGCAAGTCCTATTCCAGATCCACCAGCAGTGACCAAAACGACTCTAGAGACAGTACTCATAAATTGGCTCGCCTAATCTATTGATCAACTATTTTAAGTATAAATAGCAATGGAACTCAATAGTGAGGGTACTCGGTCTAGATTGACAGTAAATTACATCGACAACCAATATCTATCGAGGTATAAAGGATCAACGTCTATTCCCACCATATATTATGAGATATCAAGGATCAACAATGGCTCGGCAAATACTAGATGCAACAAAGATACACTCCAAAGCACTCAATATCATTGAAACTAACTATGCCGATATCGTTACCGAGGTTGAGCAAGCTATTAACGAAAATGCCGTGGTGGTGGTAGGTATGGCTCAAAACCCTGCACCAAAAAGGGCTCGAAAAGCACTCGATGAAATTGGTATCGACCATACGTATTTAGAATACGGCAATTACTTTAAAGAGTGGCGACGACGCAACGCGCTAAAGATGTGGACGGGTTGGCCAACTTTCCCAATGGTGTTTGTTAATGGTACCTTGATCGGTGGATCGAGTGATATGCGGGCGTTAATAGAGAGTGGTGAATTTCAAAATTTATTGGAACAAAAATAGCAATGCTGGTCTGTTCAGTAGGCTAGTCGTACTGACTTAGTTTGTTGATTCTAATAACCGCTTGAATCTCATGCACATAAGCCTCGCGTAACTCTGAGTAATCAATTAGGCCTTCGGCCAACTGGTGCCCGGTAATTGGTTCTCCTACGGAGCGAAGAGAGGCTCGATCATTGCGAAGATCCTCATAAGCACGATGAGTATTAATATTTTTCAAGTAAGATTTTATTGCATCGCTTACTGAATCGAATTTGGCGACTTCATGAGTGCTCCCTGCGTTTCGTCGCAATGGCACTAGTCCACAGCCCTTCTGATAGCACCACTGACCAAAAAGATTGTTCGCCTGTACCGCAAATCGAGATGTGCCCCAAGCAGACTCCATAGCAGCTTGAGCCAAGGCTAAAGAGGCAGGCACTTGATCGACCCGAAGTAATAGCTCTGCAACCTCTTTTTTTGTAGCTGACTCAGAATTAAGACGGTACTCCTTGGCAAGGTCCAAGATGAGCTTTCGATGAGACCGACTGTATTCTTGTTCGGAGAGATGCTTTAGTTCAGCAAGCTGCTCCCGTTGATTTTTTATAGTTGTATTTTGAGCCTGCACGAGGGGCAAAATATAATTGAAGAAGGCTGATTTTTTGGCTTTAACATTCTGATACTGGGTAAAGTCTGGCAGTGGGTTTTTATCCTGCTGTGATATGCCAACTACGACGACTGAGAGCGTCATAAAAACGGTGATGATGACAACAAAGCGGTTAATATTATTCACGGATTACTCAAAAAGGATTTGGCTTGCACCACAGAACTGTTAAACCAATAGAAGAACATCAATTCCCAGCAATACAAACATACCACGCATAATCAGCTGCGTGCGCTTATCTAAGTCGCTATAGGCTTTGGACAATCGATCTAGCTCGTCCTTAGCCAAATCGCCACTCTGCTTAATCTGCTGGACGCCGTTTGTCAAAAGCGCAGATGCTGATACACCCGCCGTGGCAATACCAAATTTCTTAATAAAATTTCTTCTTTCTTGTAATCCTTTATCAAGACCCATAGATACTCCGTTTAAAATGGCTTTGTCCAAAGCAGTAGATTACATCAAAACCACGAAGATCACCATTACTATGCCCGGTCACTCAAGATTGAAAAGCCTATTTAATCTCTATTTCAATAACCTTAGACATCACTGGAGGATTGTGAGGAATATGGACATGATTACCCAAAACGAGCTGTAACCGATGGGAGCCTGGAGGCAACTGAATCCTTGTATTTGTCTGGCCCTTACCAAAATGTAACACCTGATCACTCGCTGGCAAAGGCTTAGTAAGATCTGGAAGTTCATTCATATTAATCAGTAGATGATGGTGTCCTGAGTCAGGTACCGCCAGTCCTGCTGGAGATACCTTCATCCCGTTTAAGCCAAATTCAACGGCGATACCCTCGGAATCTGCGGCGTTAAATACTTGGCCATTCGTTGGCGATAAAAAATAGACCTGTGCATTTGCAGGAGACGATGAATTGGGTATGTCTGTCAACTGCTCCGACGTTACCGAAGGAGTAATCGCAAGCGATAGCGCAACACTTGCAATAAGGTACCCTACAAAGACAGTCATTCGTTGCCATCTTAAATATTTAACCATCAAAAACCCCCACTCCTTTAGTGGTTATATGTACCATTAGAATGCCGTAAAGTTGATCGTGAAACAAGTAGTAACCGTAAGCACACTCGTTCCGTACGGCAATTTCAGAGCGTTTTAAGCCTGATTAGCTATGCCAATTATATGTATTCAGTTACTATTTAAGCGGCTTTAATAAGCGACTTTAATTTATCGTCAAAAGCCACTAACAAAATTAAAAAATAGGATTGCTAAATAATGTTCGCAAGAGGCTTGCTTGTCTTTCTAATTTCAATTTTTCCTCTAGCTTATGGTGAGGATTTAAGATCTATTAAACCTGAGCGTGTTGGCATGTCTAGCGAGCGATTAGCCATAATTAAACCTCACATGCAACGGTATGTGGACGAAGGTAAAGTCGCAGGTATTCAAACAATTATCGCTAGAAATGGAAAAATAGTGCACTTTGAGCAAGTAGGTACCCTAGATTTAGATACAGGCTCAGAGATGAAGCATGACTCATTATTTCGTATCGCATCTATGACAAAGCCAGTGGCGACTACCGCAGCAATGATACTTTTTGAAGAGGGGAAGTTACTGTTAGATGATCCTGTTGAAAAGTATTTACCAGCCTTTAAAGACAAAAAAGTATTGGTGGATGGCGAATTAGTTGACGCTACACATCCATTTACTATTCGAGAGCTGATGAGCCACACTGGGGGCCTAACCTATGGGATTTTTGGTAACTCTCCTATTGACCAGCAGTATCGTGAAGCTATGTTTGGGGAAAACAATACGTTTAATTTTAGAAGCATCGCCAACAATGATGCTCCGGAGAGTCAACTCAAAACATTAGATGATCTGGTAGCCGCCATCGGCCCAATTCCTTTGCAATATCAACCAGGCACCCAATGGGTATATAGCTTATCGGTGGACATCTTAGGTGCAGTTATAGAAAAAGTTTCCGGTCAACCGCTCGACACCTTTATGGATGAAAGATTATTCCAGCCGCTAGGAATGAAAGACACTTTTTTTGAAGTGCCCAAGGATAAACTAAACCGATTTGGGACGCTCCACACGATCGATCAGACTGGAAAACTAATTGTCGTCGACCGTCCAGAAACTAGTGATTTCGCAAATAATGTATCATTTCTCTCCGCTGGAGGTGGCCTAGTGAGCACTGCATCGGACTACATTAGATACGCTCAAATGATGCTCAACGGAGGAGAACTCAACGGCGTTAGAATTCTAAGCCCTACCACAATCGATTTAATGACACGCAATCAACTAACCTATGAACAGCAACTCAAATATGACCCGAGACCGGGAATAGCAGGAACAACCGGCTTCGGTTTAGGATTTGGTCTTAAAACGGAAGCTCCCAAAACAGCTTCAGGTTCGAAAGGAAACTTTAGATGGGCAGGTATATTTGGCACGGATTTTTGGTGTGACCCCAAAGAGGATTTAACTGCTATCGTTTTGATGCAAATGATCCCCTACCCTCAAAATGTTAGGGCAGAATTCAAAAATCTTACGTACCAAGCAATTACAGAAATGAACTAAAAGCGACTCATCTTATTCGCCACCTTTAGCTAACTCTAAATTTCTTCTCTCTGCGGCTTTCCAATCCTTGGGTAGCACCCGAGCAACAACCAAAAAGCTAAGGACTGATGGAATAAACATTAAACAGGTTACCGTCAATGCGTAACGTGTTGATTCAAGGTCAGCACTGCTGCCTTTAAAGACATCAATCATCCAGCCTGTTATTGTGGGTCCACCGCCCAATGCAACTAAATTCAGAATAAAAAAGAATAAAGCTGTCGACATCGCCCTCTGATTAATAGGGGCTAATGTTTGTGCGATAGCAAAGCTCGGCCCAAGATACATACCCATAAAGAGCAGAAATAAAGTAGTCAGTATTAAGTGAGCCTCGATTGAAGGAACCCAAAAACTAGCAATGCCTATGGGTAAGCATAAGGAAATAGCAATTGCCGGAAGCCATCCGTAGACTCGAATATTTTTCGCTCCCCACTTATCGGCAAGCCTCGCACCTAAAAATGTTCCCCCGGCATAGGTGGTGCCGTTAATAATGCCCAAAATGATAAGGAGGGTCTGGAAATTAAAATCAGGATTAAGCAGTAACAAATATTTTGTCTGCCAGGCGGAAAATGAATAAGAAACAAAAGACCCAAAAGCAATACCGAAGCACATCCACCACCAGGATGGGATCTTTAACAATGTCATTAACGATTCCGCAAATGGTGGCTGCACCACGTTTGTAGTGCTATCGAATTCCATTGCACCACGAACAGGTTCCCGCAGAACTAGCCTCACAACAACGGCTAAACCAATGCCGGTAATTCCAAGTATCACAAAAATTCTACGCCAGTTAACTTCTTCGCCTGAGGAACCTACTAAGGATGCCGTAACAAAATAAGCGGCCATTACTCCCAATGGGATGCCCATAGAATAAACACCAAGAGCACCCGCTCTTTCTTCTTTAGGATACAAATCGGAGATAATAGAATGTGACGCAGGGCTACCCCCCGCCTCTCCGATACCGACACCCATTCGAGCAAGGCCGATTTGCAAAAAGTTACCAGCCAGACCAAATAAAGCTGTGAATCCACTCCAGGTCGCCAATGCGATAGACAAAATATTAACGCGGTTGTAGCGGTCTGCTAACCAAGCGATAGGGATGGCAACAATAGTATATAAAGCAGCAAATAGTAGCCCTGTCAGCAAGCCCATTTGAGTATTAGTGAGATCCAAATCTTTTTGTATAAAGGGTGCTAGAATCCCGACAATTTGCCGATCAATAAAATTAAAGCTGTATACCAAGGTAAGCAGTATCAAGACGAATGTTCGGTAATTTTTACTCGGATTAGGTTGTTTGGTCATTGGAATCTCTACTTTCTATTTATTTATGTTCACATACCCCTGCGTTGAACCGTAGTTAGTTCAGCGACGCTCCAGTATACACAGAGGCGCATCCTTGGGCATCTCTCATATTGGATATACTGTGTTTAATACTCTTTTATATAAATGGATGTGCTGGGAGTCACATATTGCATGGAATTTTGCAGGAGAAGGGACTAGAAGAGTTCGGCAACCGCGCACTATTGTGCACGGCTGCCTTTCTATATTACCTGACAACTTTCCCTAATTCAGGCTGAATCAATTTGCCCGACACCGCAGATAGTGGGTGTAACTTACCCGCTCCCAAATCTTTATCGTAAGAGGTTAGTGCAGAGTTGGCATCCACCGGGCAGGCTCCAGTTTCGATGTAGGTTAACGCAGCTGATAAGCGTCCTTCATTGGAATCGCCCAGTAAATTAGAAAGATCATCAGGCACAGTACAGCCCGTCACCTCTGCACCTGAAAGATCAGCGCTGGCAACAGGGAAAAATCCGTCGCTATAATCCCCAAATCCTTTCTCGTTAGAGCCTTTAAATTGAATGGTGCTGTAAGTGGTTCCGCAATTATCTAACGCATACCAACCATAAGGTTTACCGCGTGTCGCCTCACCGATAAGGATAACTTCAACATCGACACCTCTTAATCCGTTGATGACTGCCTCACTTGCTGAGGCTGTACCTCCACTTGAGAGCACAAATACTCTAGACAAGCCAAGATACGGTAGTGTCGCTCCAGCTGGTGTTGGATCAGTTGGCGCGTCAAACCCCGCGGCAGTGGAATAGAATCTTGAGGGCTCTAATACATTATTGTTAATGGGATCTCTATCTGTGTATTTGTCATTGAAGGTGAGCTCATCAAAAACTCGACCCTCGGAAGCTGGGCCGGCGATCATATAAGCAAGTTCCGCAGCGATAGCTAAGTAGCCTCCTCCGTTGTATCTAAGATCAACGACCAGTTCGTCTACGACCTCCGCTTTAAGCTCATTAATAGCATTTATTAACTGTGTCTCTGCAGGTTTTATGTGAGAATTAAATGTGAAATAACCCACTTTAGAGCCCGCAACATCAAATGTATTGACATTCTTCACTGGCATAGAGGTCGTCTCTGCACTAACCATCGTAAAAGTGCGCTCTTCGCTAGCATTGAGGTCTTTGACAACAAAAGTATGCGACTCGCCCACAGCTACAGGGAACAAACCGGCATTCAATGCGTCCACATTATTACTATCTTCAATTTTCTCCCCATCAATGGAAATAATTTCCGCACCACGAGATAAATTATTATCTGAAGCGGGTGTATTGGGTTCGTTATAACCGACAACTATTTTTCGAGGCGGCGAACTTTCTATAATGAAAAATCTCACGCCATATCCAGCAGACACTCCAGAGTAATAATTATTATATTCCTCAGTATCTTGGCTATAGTGGAACTGATCTTTAGGATTTCCAGTGGGTGATAGGCCTTCAGTTACCATTAGGTCAAAATAATCTTCTGCACTATTTACTGTGCCGGGGTCAATATCTGGCAATTCTGAATACCATAGATAGGTATCGTTGCTGTAAGAGCGAATCCAAAAGTTCTCGTCAGTGACATCTCCTTGAGTATCACTATATCCTCCAGTTGTGCGAGGGTTTGCACAAATATTTCGCATAGAGTCCAATCGCCAGTCATCATACTCTCCGGCAATCCATCCGGATCCTGGATCAATTACAGCTGGTGGCACCGTTTTTGCCCCACCTCCACCTCCACCTCCACAGGCTGTCAGCCCTGCAATTAGAAAACTTAAGCATACAAATTTAACTATTGACGAGGTGGTTTTGCTTGAAGAAAGCATAGATATAATATCCCTTTACATTTATATAAATTTAAATAACCGGTTAAAATTTTGTTGTATAACTAAAGTGTGATTTGAGAGTAACAATACCTGGGCTATTACACAAGTGAATAGCGCTAATGTTGCAAGGAGTACTGCAAGGCAACGCTATGCGTTAAGACCGAGGGTATCAAATATGCAATGAAGTAATGCTAACCCCGCTCGGCCAAGCGCACCAGCAAAAAAGCTAACTCATTAGATCGGGGTGGCCTACCCTACTGTGCTACAGCGCCGGCACCCTGACGACGAGGGTCTGAGGCACCGAGGATAACGCTGTGAGGGCCCTTTTGAATACTTTGGGTTGCCCCCAATATTCTGGGGTTTTTAGCCACTGTATGGCCCATATTTCGCAACATCTGCAAGGTGTCGTTAGAAATCCCAGGTTCAAAATAAACTTGATCCGGTAACCACTGGTGATGAATTCGTGAAACTGAAGAGGCCTCTGCGATTCCCATATCAAATGCCAAAACATTGAGCACAGTTTGCAGAACAACCGTGATGATCGTGCTACCCCCAGGACTACCAGTTGCTAATGTGGGTTTGCCATCAGTATTGAATACGATAGTCGGAGTCATAGAAGATAAGGGTCGCTTTCCCGGTTCAATAGCATTAGCTACGCCACCAATCAGTCCAAAGCCATTTGGAGAGCCTACCTTTGCAGAGAAATCATCCATTTCATTGTTGAGTAAAAATCCAGCACCTGCCACTGAAATACCACTTCCATATGAGAAGTTTAAAGTGGTGGTACTACTAACCACGTTGCCCCACTTATCCCAAGTTGAGAAATGGGTGGTTTCATTAGATTCTTTAGCCGCTAAATAACGTT